>Ga0114939_10000155_pt1 | contig 57538 bp, 47 predicted proteins | sample AshMeaCrysSpring_FD_87196 | JGI IMG/M metagenome (GOLD analysis project Ga0114939, IMG submission 87196) | Groundwater microbial communities from Big Spring, Nevada to study Microbial Dark Matter (Phase II) - Ash Meadows Crystal Spring | ecosystem: Environmental > Aquatic > Deep subsurface >...
AACAGGGCCGTGGTTTTGCCGTGGTGGCCGGTGAGGTGCGTTCGCTGGCCGGCCGTTCAGCGGAAGCCGCGAAGGAGATCAAGACCCTGATCACCGACAGCGTGCAGCGCGTCGAGCAGGGTTCGGCCCTGGTTGACCAAGCCGGCAACACCATGAACGAGGTCGTCACCAGCATCCGCCGCGTGACCGACATCATGGGTGAGATCAGTGCCGCCAGTTCGGAGCAGAGTGCCGGCGTGGGCCAGGTTAGCGAGGCCGTGACCAGCATGGACCAGGCCACGCAGCAGAACGCCGCGCTGGTGGAAGAAATGGCCGCTGCCGCGGCCAGCCTGCGCGCGCAAGCGCAGGACCTGGTGCAGACGGTGGCGGTGTTCAAGCTCAGCGCCCAGGACACCGCTGTGTCCTATACCCCTGCGGCAGCGTCGTATACGGCCCCCGCGGCCAGCCGACCCGCTCCGGGCGCAGCCGCCAAGTCCCCGGCCCAGGCTGCAGGCAAGGCGTCTACCAAGTCCGCGGCACCCAAGTTGAGTGCACCGGCGCCGGCCCCCAAGCCGACCGCCCAAGCGGCCAAGCCGGCAGATGCCGGCGACGACTGGGAAACCTTCTGAGCGGGCTCGCCCTCAGAGGATCAACGGCACCTTCGGGTGCCGTTTTTCTTTCTGGACCCAGCCATCCGGCGGGTATGCTCGGACCCGATATCAAGACGAACGGAGACGCATGTGAGCAGCCAACTCGACCGCACGGCCCAGGGTGTCTACCTGATCGCAGTCACCCCCTTTACTGACAGCGGTGCGCTGGACCTGGTCAGCACCGACCGCATGGTGGACTTCTGTCTGGACAAAGGCGTCACGGGCCTTACCGTGCTGGGCATCATGGGCGAGGCGCCCAAGCTCACCATGGAGGAGTCACGCACCTTCGTCAAGCAGGTGCTGGCACGCGTGGCCGGCCGTGTGCCGGTGGTGGTGGGCGCGTCGGCGCCGGGTTTTGCCCCCATGAAGGAGTTGACGCACAGCGTGATGGACCTGGGCGCCGCGGGCGTGATGGTGGCGCCGCCATCCACGGTGCGAACCGACGACCAGATCACCGCCTATTTCGACATGGTCAACGAGACCCTGGGCCCGCAGGTGCCGTGGGTGCTGCAGGACCACCCGGTGGCCACCGGCGTGCAGATGTCGACGAACGTGATCCTGAAGATCCTGAAGAACTCACCCCACTGCGTGATGCTCAAGCACGAAGACTGTCCGGGCCTGGCCAAGCTCAGTGCCATCCGAGCAGCGAGCGACAAGGGCGAACTCAAACGCATTTCCATCCTCACCGGCAACGGTGGCGGCCTGTTCCTGCCAGAGGAGCTCACGCGCGGCGCCGACGGTGCCATGACCGGCTTTGCCTACCCGGAGATGATGGTGGACGTCTGCGCCGCCCATGCGCGTGGCGATGTGGAGCGCGCCCACGACCTGTTCGACGCCTATCTGCCGCTGGCGCGCTACGAGCAGCAGACCGGCATTGGCTTGGCGGTGCGCAAGCACATTCTGATGAAGCGCGGTGTGATTGCCTCGGAAGCCGTGCGCAAGCAGGGGCCCAAACTGTCGGCGCAGGACGTGGCGGACATCGAGCGCCTGACGCGCCGGCAAACAAAGCGCCTTGCCGAACTGGGCTGAACATGGACCTGACGCTGTCGCGTGGTTACCAGCCCGGCTGCATCGGCCGCATTGCCGAACTGCATGCGCGCTACTACGCAGCCCATGTGGGCTTTGGTGTCTATTTCGAAAGCAAGGTAGCGCGCGAACTGGCCGCCTTCTGCGAGGGCTATGACGAAACGCGCGACGGCCTCTGGCTGGCTGAGCGGGACGAGCGTGTCGAAGGCTCGATCGCCATCGACGGCAGCCACGCCAACACCGAAGGCGCGCACCTGCGCTGGTTCATCACGTCGGAGGCCTTGCGTGGTTCCGGCGCCGGCAGCGCGCTCCTGCAGCAGGCCATGGAATTCTGTGACGCGCGTGGCTACCGCAAGGTCTATCTCTGGACCTTCGACGGGCTGCAGGCTGCGCGCCATCTGTACGAGAAGCACGGCTTCCGCTTGGTCTCGCAGCAGGCGGGCCGGCAATGGGGTGCGCAAGTGCAGGAGCAGCGTTTTGAACGCCTGACCCACAAGTAAAAACAGCATTTGAATGAACGGGAGCGGGCAAATGGACCGAAGACAATGGCTGGCCCTGGCCGCGAGCTGGAGCCTGACCGCAAGAGCTGGTGACGGCGAAGATTGGGCTCAAGCCCTGCGGATGATCGAGGCACGCAGCGGCGGCCGTCTGGGCGTGACCGTCTACGACACGGGCACTGGGGCGCGCCTGACGCACCGTTCGGATGAGCGCTTCCCTATGTGCAGCACGTTCAAATTGCTGCTTGCGGCCTATGTGCTGCATCGCGCAGAACAAGGTTTTGAAGGGCTGGAGCGGCGCGTCAGCTTTCCGGCCTCCGCTCTGGTGGCCCATTCGCCGCGCACGGGCCCCCACGCGGAGGGTGCCACCCCCGGGGGCGGCATGACGGTGGCTCAGCTCTGTGAGGCAACACTCGTCATCAGTGACAACACAGCGGCAAACCTGTTGCTGGCCCGCCATGGCGGGCCGCAAGGGCTGACCGCCTGGCTGCGCAGCCTGGGGGATACGCAGACCCGGCTGGACCGCTGGGAGACCCAGCTCAACTCGGCAACGCCCGGCGATCCGCGCGATACCACCACGCCAGAAGCGATGGCTGCCACGATGAACAAGATCCTATTGGGACCGGCCCTTGGTACCGAATCCCGTCTGCAACTGCAGAACTGGATCCGCGCCAATCTCACAGGTGATCGCACCTTGCGTGCCGGCTTTCCCGCCGGTTGGGTGATAGGTGACAAGACGGGCTCGGGTGATGAAGCCACGCGCAATGACGTGGCCATCGCGTGGCCAGGGGGAGAGCGCCGGCCGATCCTCGTGGCGAGCTATCTGACCGGGGCCGGCAGCCTGGAGCCCGCACAGCGCGACGCGGTGCACGCCGAAGTGGCACGCGTGGCGAGCCGATGGGTCTTGCGTTGACTCAGAGCTTCTTTACCAGCACCTGGGACTTGCGGTCCCAGTTGTATTTGCGTTTGCGCGCTTCCGGCAGCCAGTCCGGATCGACGTTCTGGAAACCCCGCTTGAGGAACCAGTGCATGGTGCGGGTGGTGAGCACGAAGATGCTGTCCAGCCCCATGGCGCGGGCGCGCTGTTCGATACGCTTCAAGACTTTCTCGCCGTCGCCCTGGCCTTGCGACTCCGGCGATACAGTGAGTGCCGCCATTTCGGCCGTCCTGGCTTCCGGGTAGGGATAGAGCGCGGCGCAGGCGAAGATCACGCCGTCGTGTTCGATGATGGTGTAGTTGCCGATGTCGCGCTCGATCTCGGTACGGCTGCGCTTGACCAGGGTGCCGTCCTTCTCGAACGGCTCGATCAGCGTCAGGATGCCGCCCACGTCGTCCGGCGTGGCCTCGCGCAGCTCTTCCAGCTTCTCGTCCACCACCATGGTGCCGATGCCGTCGTGCACATAGATTTCCAGCAGCAGCGCGCCGTCCACGGCGAAGGGGATGATGTGGCTGCGTTCCACGCCGGCCTTGCAGGCCTTGACGCAGTGCTGCAGGTAGAACGCGGTGTCGGTGGGCAGGGTGGCGTTGGGCAGCGCGGTCAGCAGCTTCTCGGCGGCAGCCAGCGGCAGTTCGGTGTCGATCGGGTTGTCATCGCTCTCGGGCGCGTGCGGGTCGATGCGGATGCCCGGAATTTCGGAAACGAAGATCAGCTTGTCGGCCTGCAGCGCGGTGGCCACACTGGTGGCGACTTCTTCCATGGTCAGGTTGAAGGCCTCGCCGGTGGGGGAGAAACCGAAGGGCGACAGCAGCACCATGGCGCCCATGTCCAGCGTGCGGGTGATGCCCGCCACGTCCACCTTGCGTACCAGGCCGGAATGCTGGAAGTCCACGCCGTCGACGATGCCCACCGGGCGCGCCGTGATGAAGTTGCCGGAGATCACACGCACCGTGGCGCCGGCCATCGGCGTGTTGGGCAGGCCCTGGCTGAAGGCGGCCTCAATCTCGTAGCGCAGCTGGCCGGCGGCCTCCTGCGCGCAATCCAGCGCAATCTCGTCGGTGATGCGCATGCCGTGCGAGTACTTCGGCTCGTGCCCCTTGGCGCGCAACTGCTCGTTCACCTGCGGCCGGAAACCGTGCACCAGCACGATCTTCACGCCCATGCTCTGGATCAGCGCCAGGTCCTGCGCAATGTGCTGCAGCTTGCCGGCGGCAATGGCCTCGCCGCACACCCCCACCACGAAGGTCTTGCCCCGGTGCATGTGGATGTAGGGCGCCACCGAGCGGAACCAGGGCACGAAGGTGAAGTTGAAGACGGTGGACATCGCAGGGCAGGGGTGGGTCAGGGCTGGGATAATTGCCGATTCTCTCCCATGTTCCTGCCTTGAGTTCCTCCCCGCTGAAAATCGAGTTCCCCGAGTCGCTGCCGGTGTCGGCCAAACGCGACGAAATCATGGCCGCCTTGCAGGCGCACCAGGTCATCATCGTCTGCGGCGAGACCGGTTCCGGCAAGACGACGCAGCTGCCCAAGATCGCTTTGGCCCTGGGGCGTGGCAAGTGCAATTACCCGGCCGGCCAGCGCGGCCGCTTGATCGGCCACACCCAGCCGCGCCGCATTGCCGCCTCCAGCGTGGCCAAACGCATCGCCGAAGAGCTGCAGACGCCGCTGGGCGAGGTGGTGGGCTACAAGGTGCGCTTCCAGGACCGCTTGTCCAAGGACGCCTCCGTCAAGCTCATGACCGACGGCATCTTGCTGGCCGAAACGCAGACCGACCCGCTGCTGCAGGCCTACGACACGCTCATCATCGACGAGGCGCACGAACGCAGCCTCAACATCGACTTCCTGCTCGGCTACCTCAAGCAGATCCTGCCGCGTCGGCCGGACCTGAAGATCGTCGTCACCTCGGCCACCATCGACGCCGAGCGTTTCGCCAACCACTTCGCCGGCGCCAAGGGGCCGGCGCCGGTGATCATGGTTTCGGGCCGTACCTATCCGGTGGAGCAGCGCTGGCGGCCGTTTGAAGAGAGTCGCGAGTACGACTTGAACCACGCCATTGCCGACGCGGTGGACGAGCTATGGGTTGGCAATGCGGCCGGCGACATCCTGGTCTTCCTGCCCGGCGAGCGCGAGATCCGCGAGGCTGCTGACCACCTGCGCAAGCACCTCAGCCACCATGCCGTGACCCGCAGCGCCGAAGTGCTGCCGCTGTTTGCGCGCCTGTCGCAGGCCGAGCAGGACCGCGTGTTCGACAACCACAGCGGCCGGCGCATCGTGCTGGCCACCAACGTGGCCGAAACCTCCCTCACGGTGCCGGGCATCCGCTACGTGATTGACGCAGGTACGGCGCGCGTCAAGCGCTACAGTTTCCGTAGCAAGGTGGAGCAGCTGCTGGTCGAGCCGGTGAGTCAGGCCGCGGCCAACCAGCGCGCCGGCCGCTGCGGCCGCGTGGCCAACGGCATCTGCATTCGCCTGTACGACGAGAAGGACTTTGCCGGCCGCGAGCGCTTCACCACGCCGGAAATCCTGCGCTCCTCGCTGGCCGGCGTCATCCTGCGCATGAAGTCGCTGCACCTCGGTGTGGTGGAAGACTTCCCCTTCATCGAGGCACCGTCCGGCCGCGCCATTGCCGACGGCTACCAGCTGCTGGCCGAACTCGGTGCGGTGGACGACCAGAACGAACTCACCGCGATCGGCCGCGAGCTGGCCAAGTTGCCGCTGGACCCGCGCGTGGGCCGCATGATCCTGGAGGCTAGATCCCGCCAGGCGCTGGAGGAGGTGCTGGTCATTGCCAGCGCGCTGAGCGTGCAGGACGTGCGCGACCGCCCGCTGGAAGCGCAGGCCCAGGCCGACCAGGCGCACGCCAAGTTCGACGACGAGAAGAGCGAGTTCACCGGCTACCTCAAGCTGTGGAAGTGGATAAATGAATCTCGTGGGGTCGGACCCCGATTACCGGAGACGGCCGCAAAAGCGGGCGGCTCGGTAGATCGGGCTCTGACCCCTCATGCTGGGGCGGCGGCCACACACAAGCTCAGCAACCGTCAGTACGAGGCCCTGCTGCGGCAGAACTTCGTCAACATCCGCCGTGTGCGCGAATGGCGCGACATCCACAGCCAGCTGCTGACGGTGGTGACCGAGCACCAGTGGAAGCTGAACGCCACACCCGCCACCTACGAGCAGATCCACCTCTCTATGCTGGCGGGTCTCTTGGGCAACGTCGGCTGCAAGCTGGAGGAAGAGGCCGCGGCCGGCGAGTACCTGGGCGCGCGCGGCATCAAGTTCTTTCGCCATCCCGGCGCGCATCTGTCCAAGCGCCCGGGGCGCTGGATCGTGGCGGCCGAGCTGGTGGAGACCACGCGCCTGTTTGGCCGCGGCATTGCCAATATCGAACCGCAATGGCTGGAGCAGGTGGGTGGCCATCTGCTCAAGAAGCAGCTGTTGGACCCGCACTGGGAGAAGAAGGCGGCCGAGGTGGTGGCGCTGGAGCGCGCCACGCTCTACGGCATCGTGGTTTACAGCGGCCGGCGCACCAACTACGGCCGTGTCGACCCGACCGCGGCGCGCGAGATCTTCATCCGCCAGGGCTTGGTGGCCGGCGAGTGGGAGACCAAGTTGCCCTTCCTGGCGGCCAACCAGAAGCTGATCCGCCAGGTGGAAGAGCTGGAGCACAAATCGCGCCGGCAGGACGTGCTGGTGGACGAAGAGCTGATCTACGCCTTCTACGACCAGGCTTTGCCGCAACAGGTCTGCAGCGGCTACGAGTGCGAGCGCTGGTACCGCGAAGCCAGCAAGAGCAACCCGAACCTGCTCAAGCTTACACGTGAAGAGCTGATGCGGCACGAGGCCGCCGGCGTCACCACCAGCGCCTTTCCCAAGACCATCCGCCTGGGCGGCGTGGATTGTGCTGCCAGCTACCTGCACGAGCCCGGTGACCCGAAAGACGGCCTGACCGTCACCGTGCCACTGTTCGTGCTGAACCAGGTGAACGAGGAGCGTTGCGAGTGGCTGGTGCCTGGCATGCTCAAGGACAAGATCCAGGCCCTGCTCAAGAGCCTGCCGCAGAGGCCGCGCAGCCGTTTCGTGCCGTTGCCGGAGTCGGCGGCCCGGCTGGCCGAGGTGCTGGGCACGGAGGAGGGCTTCGGTCGCGGCAGCCTGACCGACGCGCTCTTGAAGCAGGTGCGCGACATCACCAGCCTCGATGTGAAGCGCGCCGACTTCAAGCTCGACATGCTGGCGCCGCACCTGTTCATGAACTTCCGCGTGGTGGACGAACACGGCCGCCAGCTCGGCCACGGCCGCAACCTCGGAGCGCTGAAGGCAGAGCTGGGTGCGCAGGCACGTGGCGCCTTCCAGGCCCTGGCGGGCCTCAAGCTCGGCAGCCCGGCCAAGGCCCCGGATTCACAGCCAAATCGGGCCTCGACGCCCATGCAGCGGGCGCCGGCTGCTCCTGAAAAAGGAGCGAAACCAGCGCAAGCTGCTGTGCCGGCCGAGCAGCGCTACACCAGCTGGACCTTTGGCGAACTGCCGGAGCTGATGGAGATCCGCAAGAGCGGGCAGACGCTGATCGGCTTTCCGGCCCTGATCGACCAGGGCGACGCGGTGACGATCGAGGTATTTGACGAGCCCGAGGTGGCCGCCGCCAAGCACCGCGCCGGCCTGCGCCGCCTGTGTGCGCTGCAGATCAAGGATGCGTTGAAGTACCTGGAAAAGAACGTGCCGGACCTGCAGAAGATGGCCGTGGCGTTCATGCCGCTGGGCACGCTGGAGGAGCTGCGCACGCAGATCATCGACGTGGCGCTGGACCGCGCCTTCCTGCTCGATCCGCTGCCAGCCGACGAGGCCGACTTCAAGAAGCGGCTCGACGAAGGCCGCGGCCGCCTGACGCTGATCGCCAACGAGGTAGCGCGCCTGGCCGGTGTCATCCTGGCCGAGTATGCAGTGGCGGCGCGCAAGATCAAGGACACCAAGAACGCGCCGGACGCCACGGCCGATTGCACGCAACAGCTGCAGCGCCTCATGCCCAAACGTTTCCTCACCCAGACGCCCTGGCCACAACTGCAGCACTTTGCGCGCTACCTGAAGGCCATCACGCTGCGGCTGGACAAGTACCGCGCCGACCCGGCACGCGACGCCACTCGCCTGGCCGAACTGAGGCCGCAAGAGCAGCGCTACTGGCGCCTGGTGGCCGAGCGCAAGGGCGTGATGGACGAACGCCTGCAGGAATTCCGCTGGCTGCTGGAAGAACTGCGCGTGAGCTTCTTCGCCCAGGAACTGCGCACGCCGCAGCCGGTGAGCGTCAAAAGACTAGAGAAAGCCTGGTCTCAGCTGACCAGTTGAAACTGTCCGGCGAAGGCTCAATAAAGCCAGGGCACGAAGCGCCGGGTGCGGGCACTGTACGCGGCATAGTCGCTGTGCTGCTCGCGCATCCAGCGCTCTTCCAGCGTGGCCTTGACCACCAGTACCGCCAGCAGCACGCACCACGCCAGCCAGGCGAGCAGCAGGCCGGCCGTCCAAGCCAGTGCGGCGGCACCGAGCAGGAAGGCGGTGTACATCGGGTGGCGCATCCAACGGTAAGGGCCGTGCGTCACCAGCACGCCGCCACTCTTGGGGATGGGGCGGATGTTGAAGTTGCCCAGGCGGTTGCTGCCCAGCGCCCAGACCGCCAGCAGCACCGCTGCTGCGGCCAGTCCCCAGGCCAGCAGCGGGATGGCCAGTACCAGCACGGCCGGCAGCGCGAAGGCGGCCAGCACGGCCAGCAGGCCGAACTGCAGTGCCGCCAGCAGCAGGCTCGGGAGCTGGCGCGGGTCTTTCATCACAGCTTGGCAAGCCGTTCCAGCGCGGTGTTCAGCGTTTCGTCCTTCTTGGCGAAGCAGAAGCGCACCACCTTCTGGTCGAAACCGTTGCCGTAGAAGGCCGAGAGCGGAATGGCGGCCACGCCGATCTCGCTGGTGAGCCACTTGCAGAACTCGGCTTCGTTCAAATCGCTCACGGCGGAAATGTCCACGCACTGGAAGTAGGTGCCTTCGCCCGGCAGCATCCGGAAGCGGGTCTTCTTCAGCCCTTCGCGGAACAGGTCGCGCTTGCGCTGGTAGAAGGCCGGTAGCTCCAGGTACGGTTTGGGGTCGGCCATGTAGGACGCCAGCCCGTACTGCACCGGCGTGTTGACGGTGAAGACGTTGAACTGGTGGACCTTGCGGAACTCGGCTGTCAGCGGCGCCGGGGCCGCCACATAACCCACCTTCCAGCCGGTCACGTGGTAGGTCTTGCCAAAGCTGGAGACGATGAAGCTGCGCGCCGCCAGCCCCGGAAAGCGCGCCGCGCTTTCATGCGCCTTGCCGTCGAACACCATGTGCTCGTAGACCTCGTCCGAGATCACCAGCACGTCGGTCGGGTCCAGCAGCTCCTGCAGCTGTTGCATTTCCTCGCGCGTCCACACCATGCCGCTGGGGTTGTGCGGGCTGTTGATCAGGATGGCGCGGGTCTTGGGCGTGATGGCCGCCGCAATTTTGGTGAAGTCGGGCCGGAAGGTGCCGGGTGAAGCACTGTTGCCAAGGGGCACGCGCACCACCACGCCACCGGCCAGCTCGATGTTGGGCACATAGCTGTCGTAGCAGGGCTCCAGCACGATCACCTCGTCGCCCGGGTGCACGATGGCCAGGATGGCGGTCAGGATGGCCTGGGTGGCGCCGGCGGTGATGGTGATCTCGGTGGTGGCGTCGTAAGCGTGGCCGTAGAGCGCGCTGATCTTGGCCGCCACCGCCTCGCGCAGCACCGGCACACCGGTCATCGGCGGGTACTGGTTCAGCCCTTTCTTCATGGCCTCGGTCACCGCGTCCACCAGGCGCGGGTCGCAGTCAAAGTCGGGGAAGCCCTGGCCGAGGTTGACAGCCCCTTTCTCAGCCGCGAGCGCGGACATGACGGTGAAGATGGTGGTGCCGACGTTCGGCAGGCGGCTCGTGAGTGCAGGTGTTTTGGTATTCATGTTCAGACGATAAGCAAAGCTATCAGGGCCTTCTCAGGGCTCCCGTGGAACCGGCTTAGCCGGGCCACCGGGTGCGTCCCCCCGCCACCGCAGGATGAGCGGGGGGAAGGCGCGTAGCGCCTCAGGGGGGCTTACAGTTCGTAATCCGCGACATGCCCCGTCATTGCGCGCGCCACCAGGTCGCGGCTCAGGCGCTCGCTCAGCATCTCGGCGAATTCAAAGACGAAATTGCGCAGGTAGGCGCCGCGCTTGAACGCCACGCGCGTCACGTTCTGGCCAAACAGATGGCCCAGCGGGCGGATCACCAGCTCGCCGTCGGCCGCCTGCGTCGGCATGCCGCGCACCGCCATCTCGGCCACGATGCCCAGCCCCATGCCAAGCTTGACGTAGGTGGTGATGACGTCCGAGTCGATGGCTTCCAGCGCAATACGTGGCTCCAGCTTGCGCTGGGCAAACGCGTGGTCGATGCGCGTGCGGCCGGTGAAGGTGGGGTGGTAGGTCACCAGCGGCTCTGCGGCGATGTCTTCCAGCGTCAGCCGCGTCTTGCCGGCCAGCGGGTGGTTGGCCGGCAGCACCAGCATGTGCTGCCACTCGTAGCAGGGCAGGGTGACGAGCTCGTCGTAGTTGGCCAGCGACTCGGTGGCAATACCGATCTCGGCCACGTCGTCAATCAGCATGCGCGCCACCTGGTCGGGCGTGCCCTGGTGCAGGCTCAGGTTCACCTTGGGCCAGGCCGCACGCAGCTTCGCTACCGGCTCGGGCAGCACGTAACGCGCCTGGGTGTGGGTGGTGGCAATGGAGAGGGTGCCGCTGTCCTGGGCGCTGAACTGCTCGCCGATGCGCTTGAGGTTGCCGATCTCACGCATGATCAGCTCGATGCTCTTGAGCACGTATTGCCCCGGCTCGGTGATGCGCTTAAGCCGTTTGCCATGGCGCGCAAAGATCTCGATGCCGAGTTCCTCCTCCAGCTCGATGATGGCCTTGGACACCCCCGGCTGCGAGGTATGCAGCGCCTTGGCCGCCTCGGTCAGGTTCAAGTTATGGCGCGCCGCCTCCTGAACAAAGCGGAATTGGTGCAGATTCATGGTGAATTCCAGCTAAAACTGGCGTTTATTATGCCGCGTGTGTCTAACACAATGGTCGAAACGAGTGCATTCAGACGCGTTTTCAGGGCGAGGCCGAAGACCGATGCGTCGCGAGATCTGACAGAATGTCTCGACAAAACAAGGCACTTAGCCGCCATAGGGGAGGTATGTGCGGTGAACGTCTGGCCGTGTTATTCCGTACTTTTGCGATCTAAGATAAGTTAGGGGCCTCTATATGTTGTGGGACAACAAGCTATTGTCCAGGGCGTTAGACAACATGAAGGACACGTTGTCTCGCGTTCTTCTGCTAGAGGCCATAATTTGCGGCTTGCCCGCAACCTTCTTGGCAGTGGTTTATCTGCAATGGGTAGCCATGGTGCTGGCGGTAGAAGCGTTTCAGAATTCGCCGGGATTTGCCCTGGTGAACTTGGCTTTCTGTGTTGCCAGCCTCTTTGCTTTGTCGCACTACTGGTGGCTTGCTATCGCCACGTGTACTGGGCGGCGCTATCGATTCGGCATTGGGTACTACGTTGCAGTGACTTGCGCTTTGGCGGTAACTGCTTTTGTGTTTGTAGCGCTTCCACCAGTGAGTGTTGTCGCACTCTTGGCTGCGGCAGCTGCTATTCACTTTACCTTGTTACAACGGACACCTGAAGGGGCTTCCCCCGCACGAAATGGAAGTTCCCGATGATGCCGAACTAAAGAGCAGTTCGGCGTTCGCTGTTGGCGTTCCGCTGGATTCAAGTGCTAGCCTTCTTTAGGCTTAGTTTGCTCTCCAAGGCTTCTCCCTGTACCACGCTTGCTGTGCCAGTCGCAGCATCGGCAGATCCCCTTTGGTATCGCCATAGGCGTGCATCATCGGCTGATGGTCCGGCGCTGCGTCGTAGGTCTGAGTCAACCAAGCCTTCAGCCGCTCTACCTTTTCCTCACCATGGCAATTTGGGGTAGTCATGCGGCCGGTGTAACGACCTTCCACCACCTCCATCTCGGTGCACAGCACCGCGTCCACGCCCAGGCTGGCGCCGACCAGGTGCATGTAAGGGCTGGTGGAGGCGGTGACCAGCACGCAGCGGTGGCCGGCCTGCTGGTGCTGCACCAGCTGCCGCAGGCCCCAGGGGCGCCATTGCTGCGGCAGATCGTTCTGCACGAAGGCACGGGCGCAGAGTTCCACGTCGGTCACCGAACGGTCCGCCAGCGCGGCCTTGAGCAGCACGGCCTTGGCGCGGTGGTTGCTCATCAGCCGCAACACGTAGGCCGCCAGCCAGGGGCTGCAGATGAACAGCACCCACAGCAGCGTGGGCCAGCCCAGCAGACGGCGCAGGAAGGGCAGCAGGGTGTCGCTGTGGGTCAGCGTGCCGTCAAAGTCGAAGGCGGCCACCACTGGGCGGGTGGTGGCGCTTTCGTCGGTTATCGGATTCACGGCCTCGGACATTGCACCTGCCCACAGTAGCGCACGCAGAAGGGGCAGCCGGTCATGGGCAGCCACGTCGGAATGGCGTAGTAGCGGTCGAAGATTTCCTTCAACACGCCCTGGCGGTAGGCCTCGTACTTGAAGTTGTGGCCTTCGACGGCGTGGAAGGTGACGCCGTTCTGCACAAAGCTCAAGGGCTGCACGCTGTCGAAATACGGCCGGTAGCCGTCCAGCGGGGGTGGCTCGCCGTCCGAGACGATGATGCGGATGGTCTTGCCATCAAAGGGGGCGTAGTCTACCAACAGGTCATCCTGCCGCGCGTGGAACTTGCCCGGGCCGAACACCGGCATGTACTGGCCGAGGGTGTAGCCGTAGGCGGCGGCGGGGGCGTAGGCGTCGGCCATCAGCACGGCGTCGGGCGTGCGCACCTGGGCCAGCAGCTCCGCCGTCTTGAAGCTGCGCACCATGCTGTAGTAGCGCGGCTTGCCCTGCCATTGCTCCAGGTGCGTGAAACCGATGGCCACGACGGCCAGCACGTGCAGGGCCGTGAACCAGGCCATGCCCTTGGCGCAACTGCGCAGGGCCGCCTGCGGCAAGGCGAAGGCCAGCAGCACGAAGATGAAGGGGTAGAAGGCCAGCACCCAGTGCAGGCCGATGGTCTTCTTGAACGACAGCACGGCGAAGAAAAGCAGCGGCACCACGATCAACGCGGTCACCAGACGTTGCTGGCGGGTTGCCTCGCGCAGCGCGGCACGGTGCCTGAACCCCAGCCACAGCACCGCGGGCGTCAGCAGGTAGGCCAGCATGCCCACGTAGCCTAGCGGGTGGCTCCAGGCAAAGGTGGCGTCCTGGTTGCGGTTGATGGCGTTGAACATGATGTTGCCCCAACCATGGCCCATGTTCCACCACAGGTTGATCAGCGGCCCCGGCAGGGCGCACAGCACGATCAGCAGTAGCCCGGCCCAACGCTCGCGCCGCCAGAACCCGAAATACACCAGATAGGCCAGGCCCAGTACCACCGAGAAGTACTTGGAGAGGAAAGCGCAGCCGATGGCCACACCCGACAAGGCATAGAGCAGCGCGGCGCGACCGTCGAAGGCCGCGCGGCGGTCGGCACGCAGCAGCAGGGCCACGGACAGCAGGGACCAGAAGATCAGCGGTGTGTCGGTGGTGATCAGGCTGTTGAGCCAGTTGATCGGCGCCAGCCAGAACAGCAGCACCGCCCAGGCGGCGCGTTCACGGCTCAGTGGTTTCAGGGCCCACCACAACAGGCCACCCACGGCCAGCGGCAGCAGCACTACCGGCAGGCGGATGGCCCAGGTGGCTTCGCCGAAGAGTTGCCGCATGAGCCAGATCAGCCAGCCCACCATGGGCGGGTGGTCGTAGTAGCCCCAGTCGGGGTAGACGCCCCACCAGTAGAAAAAGGCTTCGTCGCCGGTGATGGGCAGGGCGTAGGCAATCCAGAAGCGCAGGGCCAGTGCGGCCAGTGCCGTGAAAAGCAGCCAGCGGTTCAGCGGGAAGGAGGACTCGGAAACGGGGGACATGCGTGCAATCAGAAGCAGATGCGCTCAGCGCAAGCTCAGGTCTTGGCGGAACGCTGCACTATAAAGCAGTGCCGCCACGCCGATGGCCACCGCCAGCCAGAGCGTGAGCAGGCGCACCAGCACGGTGATGCCGACGGCCTGGCCGAGTTCAGCGCCGTGGGCGACGAGCAGGCCAGTCAGCAGGGCTTCCATGCCGCCTAGGCCCGCCGGCAGCATGGACAGGGCGCCGCCCACCATGGCCAGGGCGTAGAAACCAGTGGCCAATAGCGGGTCGATATTCAGACCGAGTTCACGGCACACCAGCCACACCGCCAGCCCCTGGGCGGCCCAGGCCACCAGGGTGAGCAGCAGCCAGCGCAGCGGCCGGGTGGCCAGGCAGGCCCAGGCTTGTTGCAGCCAGGGCCAGCGCGCGAGCAGGCCGGGGCGCAGCCTGAGCAGGGCAGCGGCAGCCAGCGGCGCGACCAGGCCCAGGCCGACGGCCAGCAGCGGCAGGCCGGGGACCTGCGGCAGGGCGAGCAGCCACCACACGCCCGGCAGGGTGAGCAGCAGTAAGGCCAGCAGGTCGGCCAGGCGCTCGGCGCCGAAGATGGACAGGCTTTGCATCGCCCCCAGCGGTTGTTTCGCCAGCAGCAGCCCGCGCGCGGCTTCACCGATGTTGCCGGGGGTCGGGGTGAAGGTGTAGCCGGCCAAGTAGATGCGCAGACCCTCCAGCGGGCCGAGGGGGCGCCCGTAATGCGCCATCCACAGTTGCCAGCGCAGACCGCGCAGCACATAGTTGAGGCAGCACAGGCCGGCGGCCAGCAGGCCGGTGGGCGTGGCCAGTTGGCTCAGCACCGCCTGCGGCGGCGCGTTGCTGGTCAGCAGCAGCACCAGTGCATAGGCGGCAGCCGCGGCGCCGAGCGCGAGCAGCAGCTGCTTGAGCGGCAACTTCAAAGCAGGGAGCCCAGAAACAGCACCAGCCAGAGCGCGCCGGCCAGCAGGATCCAGGGATCGCGCAGCAGGTCGCGCGCCACGTCTTCACCGCGGCCGCGGTGCACCTGGTAGGCGTAACGCAGCAGGCCGAAGATCACCACCGGCACGGTGTAGACCAGCCGCTCGCCGTGCATGGCCAGCGCCTCGGCACTGGTGGCGTACAGGCTGTACATGGTGATGGTGGCCGTCATGGTGACGGCCATCAGCACGTCCAGCAGGGCTGCGGGATAGTGCTCCAGCACCGCGCGCTGCTGCTCGGGGTTGTGGAAGGTCTCGGCCTTGCGCTTGGAAAAGCCCAGGAACAACGCAATGAACAGACCGGTGAGCAGAAGCCAGCGCGAGGGCGGGATGCCGACCGCCGTGGTGCCGGCCAACAGGCGCAGCATGAAACCACTGGCGATGATGGATACATCCACCACGGGCACATGCTTCAGACGCCAGGAATAGGCCAGGTTGAGTGCCACATAGAGGGCCAGCAGCAGCAGCAGGGTGGGGTTGTTCGCCGCGAAGGCCACACCCGCGATGCCCAGGGCCGTTGCCAGGGCCAGCGCGGCGGATGGGCTTACCGCACCGCTGGCCAAGGGGCGCAGGCGCTTGGTCGGGTGTAGGGCATCGTCGGCACGGTCACGCCAGTCATTGAGGATGTAGACCAGGCTGGACAGGCAGCAGAAGGCGGCGAAGGCCAGCGCGGTGCGCTGCAACAGCTCAGCGTTGTCCCAGGCATGGGCAAACAGCAGGCCGGCGAAGACGAAGGCGTTCTTCAGCCACTGGTGCGGCCGCATGAGGCGGATCAGTGCGGGCAGCATGGGGCTAGTCCTGACCCGGGCGCCGCCCGTACTTGTAGAAGAAGTTCAGCACCGCCCACACCAGGCCGCTGGTGGCCAGCGTGATGGGCAGGGCCCAGAGCGCATCACTGAGCCAATGTGCGCCGACCGACATGCGCGCCACGCTGACCAAGGCGCCCAGCACCAGCCCGGTGGCGATCCAGCGTCCGCGACGGCGCGGGTCGAGCAGCATGAGCGAGGCAAAGAAGAAACCGCAGGCCACATGGCCGCTGGTGAAAGCGCAGTTGTCGACGCACTGCTGGGCCTGCGTGAGCGCCGGGGTGAACTGGCGGTCGCCGCCGAACTCCACCACGTCGAAGGGCCGCGCGCGCAGGGTGTGCTCCTTCACTGCCCAGGTCACGAAGCCGGGGCCAAGCAGCAGCGAAATGCCAACGAAGGCCAGCGCGATGCCGGCAGGGCGCCAGCGGCGCAACAGGCTGACGATGATCCAGCCCAGCAGGCTCAGCAGCGCCAGGGTGCGGAAGATGTCCGGCACGTACTCGTTAACCAGCTCCACCCATTTCCACTGCGCCGGGTTGATGGGCGGGTTGGGCTGCAGGAAGTAGGCCGCCGTAGCGATGTCCAGCTGCGGCCACAGCACTGGCAGCATGGCCATCGCGAGCGAGGCGATCAGCAGGGTCAGGAACGCGGTGCGGGAAGAGGGCGCTGTGAGTGGCATGGACCGGCGGATTGTACGCAGCGGCGCTGCGGTTCGGGCTCAGTTGCGGCCCAAGGCCATACGGGCCAGCAGGTCGACCACGCGGGGGTCCTCGCCAATGGCTGGCTGCAGCGTGAACGTCACGCCAGGGTGCGCGCTTTTCAGTCCCGCCAGCAGTTGCGGCAGGTCCTCGCGCGCATGCTTGCCGACACCCAGGAACAGCGGCAGGATGGTGATGCGCGATACGCCCTCTGCCACCAGCGCTGCGGCGCAGGCCGGCAGGTCGGGTGTCGTCAGTTCCAGGTAGGCGCAGCGTACCGGGGTCTGGGTCTCCAGCTCGGCGATGCGCGCGGCCACCGCCTCCATGGGGCGATGCCACAGCGGGTCGCGCGAGCCGTGGGCGAACAGGATGATGCCGTCTCGGGACGTGGGCATGGTGGTTTACCTCCGCAACACCAGCCAACCGAAGGTCGCCAGCGAGAGCAGGGTGTAGATCATGCCGGGCAGGGCAGCCGTCAGCCAAGGCACCCAGTGACGCAGCTCGCCGATGTAGCCGAAGACGTTGTTGAGGAAGAAGAAGCTGATGCCGGCCATGACGCCGCCGAACACATAGACCGAGATGCCTTCGTTGCGGAAGTGCAGGTAGGCAAAGGGCAGGGCCAGCACCACCATCACCAGCGCGCTCAGGGGGTAGAACACCTTCTTCCAGAACTCGATCTCGTAGCGTTCCGCCGATTGGTTGTTGGCGTTGAGGTGGCGGATGTAGAGGAAGAGGTCGACCGTGCTCATGCGGTCGGGCCTCAGCACGGCGGCCGACACCATTTCCGATGAGATCTGCGTTGGCCAACGGAAGCTGGCGTTGAGCGTGCGTTCGATGCGCGCCGCCTCGGAGCCGCGGGCGGTGAATTCGATGCGTTCGGCGTTCTCCAGCTGCCAGGCTTCGTCATTCTCGAACTGGGCGGACGGGGCGCGCGTCATGGAGACCAGAAACCCTTGATTGTCGAACTCGAAGACCCGCACGCCGCGCATGCTGCCGTCCGAGGCGATGGCGTTGACGTTGACCGCGAACTGGCCATAGGCCTGCTTCTCGCGCAGCCAGGCGCCCGTCTGGCCGACGGTCAGATTGCCTTGGTAACGCGCCTTGAGCAGCTGGGCGGTGCGGTCGGCCCATGGCGCGAGGAAGTCGCCGGTGACAAAGGTCAGCACCACGAAGGCAGCACCGGCCACCAGCAGGGTGCGCAGCGCGCGCCATGGGTCCAGCCCACTGGTGCGCAGGATGGTGAACTCCGAGCTCTGTGCCATGCGGGTCATGACGTAGATGGTGCCGATCAGCACCGTGATCGGCAGCAGCTCATAGAGGTGGTTGGGCACCAGCAGCGCCACGTACAGCAGGGCCTGCGGTACCTGGTAGCCGGCGCCGATGCCCGGGCGGCCGATGGCCGGCAACTGGTCGACGAAGTCGAAGAAGCTGAACAGGGCCAGGAAGGCCAATGTAACAAACGCCACCGAGGAGAACACCTCGGCATAAATCAGGCGGCGGATGGTCTTCATGCGCGAACCTCCGTGCCGACGGGGCGCCGGCGGGCCAGCAGGGTACGCCAGCTCCAGTTGTAGTGCCGCGTTGCCAGCCAAAGCAGCGCCAGGGCCAGCACGCCGCCATGCAGCAGCACCATGAAAGACAGGAAGTCGGTCTTGCTGTTGCTGATCCAGGTCTGACCAAGATTGAGCAGGTTCAGGTAGACCTGAAACAGCAGCAGAGAGAAGAACAGGTTGCCGGATCGGCCCAGCCGGGGATTCACGCGCGACGCTGCCAAGGCCATGATCATCAGGTTGAAGGCTGCCAGCACGAAGCCGAGGCGCCAGGAAAGCTCGCCCAGGTGATGCGGTGTCGGTTGGCGGACCAGTACCAGGGTGGACACGGTGTTGAGCGGAATCTCGGCCTGGGCGCCGAGTTGATCCGGCGTGATGCGGATGCCGTAGCGGGCGAATTCGCTGAGCTTGAAGTCGGACTTGCCGATGCTGTTCTCCAGTCGCTGGCCGTTCTCGAGGATCAGAAAACGTTCTTCGCCGATGAGTTCCACACGGCCGCTGCGCGCGGAAGTGACGGTCTCCTTGCCCTGCTCGGTGGTGGCAATGAAGACATTGCTGGCGGAGTGCTGGCTCAGCAGGCTCTTCTCGACGAAGAAGACACGGCTGCCGCCGGCCGATTCCTGGAACTGGCCCGGTTGCACGCGCTCCAGATCGCCCCGGTTTTCGTACTGCGCGCGCATGTCTTCCACCTGCTTGTTCGACCATGGCAGCACAAACAGCGCCAGCGTGGCCACGGCCAGCAGGATGGGCCAGGCAAAGCGCAGCAGCGGCCCGAGCAGATTGCCGAGGCCGACGCCGCTGGAGAACCAGATCACCATTTCGCTGTCGCGGTACAGGCGCGACAGGGTGCCGACCGTGGCAACGAACAGGCCCAAGGTCATGATGTTGGGCAGAAAGGCCAGTACGTTGTAGCCCATCACCAGCATCACATCCGACGGGTTGAAGCTGCCACGCGAGGCGGCACCCAGGGTGCGGATCAGCGTCATGGTCATGACCACTGTCACCAGGACGATCAGCGTGGCGCCGAAACTGCGTGCCAGCTCCTTGCGGATGGAGGAATGGAATAACATCGGTCGGAAGGAAAAGCGCAATTATGAACTTCGAACTCAAGTCCCTCGACCTGGCCGGGGCCGCCGCCCAGCCCTGTGATGCCCTGGTGGTGCTGGTGCCGGCCGGCTGCAAACCCGGCAAGGATGGTTTTTCGGCCCTGCTGGGCCAGGCGCTCAAGGCGGGTGACCTGCAGACCCAGCCCGGCAAGCTGCTCACCCTGTACCGGCCGGCGCAGGCCAAGTGTGTCCGCGCGGTGCTGGTGGGCGCTGGCGACGGTTCGGCCAAGCAGGTTCGGCAGGCGGTGGCGGCGGCCTTCGGCGCGCTGCGGGCGGGTGCCCCGACGTTGAAGAAACTGGTGCTGTGCTTCGCGGACCAACCGGAATCTGGTGCCGTGCGTGCCGCGGTCACGGCGCTGGCCGATGCCAGCTATGTCTACACGGCGACGAAGTCCAAGGCCGACGGCCGGTCGCTGGCCCGGATCACGCTGGGCCTGCCACGCGTAGCCCAGGCGAAGGAAGAGTTCGCCCGCGCAGTGGCCGTGGTGGCCGGCATCGAGATGGCCAAGGAATGGGCCAACCGGCCGGGCAACCACGCCGCGCCCCCCCTGTTGGCACAGGCGGCGCGCTCGCTGGCGCGCCTGCCCAAGATCAGCTGCCAGGTGCTGGGGCCGCGCGAAGTGGCGAAGCTGGGCATGGGGGCCTTCATGGCCGTGGCCCAGGGCTCCGAGCAGCCGCTGCGCTTCATCGTGCTGCAGTACAGCGGTGCTGCCAAGACCGAGGCGCCGACGGTGCTGGTGGGCAAGGGCATTTCCTTCGACTCCGGTGGCATTTCCATGAAGCCAGCGGCCGAGATGGATGAAATGAAGTTCGACATGTCCGGCGCAGCCAGCGTGCTGGGGGTGTTCCGCGCCCTGGGCGAACTCAAACCGGCCATCAACGTGGTGGGGCTGATTCCAAGCTGCGAAAACATGCCCGATGGCCGTGCCGTCAAGCCCGGTGATGTGGTCACCAGCATGAGTGGACAGACCATCGAGATCCTGAACACCGACGCAGAAGGGCGGCTGATCCTGTGCGATGCGCTGACCTACGCCGAGCGCTTCAAGCCGCGCGCCGTGGTGGATATCGCCACGCTGACCGGCGCCTGCATGGTGGCGCTGGGCGGCGTGCGCAGCGGTTTGTTCGCTACCGATGACACGTTGGCCGCTCAGCTGCTGGCGGCCGGTGAGGCGGCGCAGGACCTCGCCTGGCGTCTGCCGCTGGACGACGACTACGCCGACGGCCTGAAGACCAACTTCGCCGATGTTGCCAATGTCGCGGGTCGCGCTGGCGGCGCCATCACCGCGGCCAAGTTCCTGCAGCGTTTTGTCGCCAAGTACCCCTGGGCCCATCTGGACATTGCTGGCACCGCCTGGAAGAGCGGGGCGGCCAAGGGCGCGACGGGCCGGCCCGTGGGCTTGCTGCTGGAGTATCTGCTGGCGGCATCCGAACCGGCGGCTGGCAAGCGTGGGGCACGGCGCGCACCTTGAACGCTGAGTAACGGCTGCCCATGACCGAAGTCGCCTTTCATTTCAACGCTCCCGATAAACTGGCCTATGCCTGCCGGTTGCTGCGCAAGGCGGTCGGCAGCGGCGCGCGCGTAGTGGTGACGGCGCCCGGGGAGGGGCTGGCGCGCCTGAACAGCCTGCTGTGGACTTTCTCTCAGCTTGATTTCATCCCACACGCCGTGGCCAGTGATCCGGACCACGTGCGGGCGGCGTCCCCGGTGCTGCTGACGGAGGCGCTCACGGGCTTGCCGCATCGGCAGGTGCTGCTCAATCTGAGTGTTCAGGTGCCGGCCGGCTTCGAGCAGTTCGAGCGCCTGATCGAGGTGGTGAGCATGGATGACGAAGACCGTGCGTTGGCACGGGGCCGCTGGAAGCAATACACCGACCAAGGCTACGCCATCACCCGCCATGACTTGGCGCTGAAAGGCGGCAACTGATGGCAACCCCGCCCCGAAACCTGCCGCGCTTCCTGCCCACCTTGACCGAGGTGATCGATCCGGCATCCGTGCCGGCCGGCGCTGCGGCGGCTTCGCTCGGGCTGTCGGACCAGGCGCTGATCGAACGGGTGGTGCAGCGCCTGCTGCCGCTGCTGGAGCGCCAGCTGCATGACAGGCTGGGCGCGCTGGTCGACGCCCAGCTGGCGCAGATCGCGGTCCAGCTCCAGCATGAACTGGAGCAGGCCATGCGCCGATCCGCCCAGGAAGCCTTGGCCGAGGAACGCGCGGTCATGGCGCAGCGCGCAAGCGACTAAAAACCTACAGTCCGCGGGTTTGCTGCTGGCGACGGGCGCGTATTACGGTATTGTTACGCTCGGTTCCGTTTCATTGTTTTCGTTCGCAACAAATGGAGGCTTCATGCACGTCAAACAAGTTACATCGGCCGTGACCCTGGTGGCTGCCGCAGTTTTGCTCAGCGCCTGCGGCAAGAAGGAGGAGGCCGCCGCACCCGCCGCCGCACCCGCGCCGGCGGCAGAGGCGGTGGTCAAGATCGGCCACGTGGGCCCTGTCAGCGGTGCCATCGCCCACCTGGGCAAGGACAACGAGCTGGGTGCTCGCATGGCGATTGACGAACTCAACGCCGCCGGTGTGACGATTGACGGCAAGAAGGTCAAGCTGGAGTTGATGGCCGAAGACGATGGCGCCGACCCCAAGCAGGGCACGGCCGTGGCGCAGAAGCTGGCGGATGCCAAGATCGCCGGCGTCATCGGTCACTTGAACTCGGGCACCACCATCCCGGCCTCCAAGATCTACAGCGATGCCGGTATCCCGCAGATTTCGCCCTCGGCGACCAATCCCAAGTACACCCGCCAGGGCTACAAGACCACCTTCCGCGTGGTGGCTGACGACGTGCATCTGGGCAGCACCCTGGGCAAGTACGCCGTGGAGACGCTGAAGGCCAAGAACGTGGCGGTGATCGACGACCGTACTGCCTACGGCCAAGGTGTGGCCGAGGAGTTCACCAAGGCTGCAGAAGCCGCTGGTGCCAAGATCGTGGCCAAGGAGTTCACCACCGACAAGGCGACCGACTTCAATGCCATCCTGACCAGCATCAAGGGCAAGAAGCCCGATGTCGTGTTCTTCGGTGGCATGGACGCCGTGGGCGGACCGATGCTCAAGCAGATGAAGTCGCTGGGCATCAAGGCCAAGTTCATGGGTGGCGACGGCGTCTGCACGGCCGAACTCATCAAGCTGGCGGGTGATGCCATCGGCGAAGAGCATGTGTTCTGCGCCGAAGCCGGTGGCGTAGAGGGTGAGGCCAAGGCCGCCATGGACAAGTTCCGAGCCGACTTCAAGACCAAGTTCAACGTGGATGTGCAGCTCTATGCGCCCTACGTCTATGACGCCACCAAGGTGATGGTGGCTGCCATGGTCAAGGCCAATTCCGCCGACCCGGCCAAGTACCTGCCGGTGCTGGCGGCTACCGCCGACTACAAGGGCGTGACCGGTCCGATTGCCTTCGACGAGAAGGGTGACATCAAGAACGGTGCCTTGACGCTCTTTACTTACAAAGGCGGCAAGCGCGAGCAGATCGCGGTCATCCGCTGATCTGATCCGTCTCCACGATCAAGGCCCGCGTTCGCGGGCCTTTTTTGTTGGCGATACATGGCGGGATTGCTCGACATTCGTCTGCGCGAATTCCTCGGGGTTGCGCCCCCCGCGCTGCGCGCGTCCGAAAACAGTCCCCCGGACTGTCTTCGAGCGAACCCGGACGCGGGCTCTCACCCGCCCATATCCGCAAAAAACAAAACCCCGCCGAGGCGGGGTTTGATTTTTTGGCGGAGAGGGCGGGATTCGAACCCGCGGTAGGTTTTACCCTACACACGCTTTCCAGGCGTGCGACTTAAACCGCTCATCCACCTCTCCGAAGCCTGCTATTCTAACCCAGATATTCGGTGCCTTCGCCCACGAGCGGCCGGCGCCGTGGGCCAAGCTCAGGCCTTGCTCTGGCGGACTAGCGTCATGGCGGAGGCGATCAGCGCCGATACCTCGCTCATGTTGCCCGGCACGATGAGGGTGGTGGCTGCATCCGCCGCGACCTTGCCGTAGGCGTCCACGGCTTTCTCGGCCACCTTGAGCTGCACGGCCTGCTCCCCGCCGGGCTGGCGGATGGCGGCCGCCACACGCTCGATGGCCTCGGCAGTGGCCTGTGCCACGGCGCGGATCGATTCGGCCTCACCCTGGGCCTGGTTGATGGCCGCCTGTTTTTCGCCTTCGGAGCGGGCGATGAAGGCTTCGCGCTCGCCGGTGGCGATATTGATCTGCTCTTGGCGGCGGCCCTCGGAGGCGGCAATCAGGGCGCGCTTTTCGCGTTCGGCCGTGATCTGGGCCTGCATGGCGTGCAGGATTTCCTTTGGCGGCGTCAGGTCCTTGATCTCGTAGCGCAGCACCTTGACACCCCAGTTCAGCGCGGCTTCGTCAATGGCCTGGACCACCTGGGCGTTGATGATGTCTCGTTCCTCGAAAGTCTTGTCCAGCTCCAGCTTGCCGATCACGCTGCGCAGCGAGGTCTGCGCCAACTGGGTCACGGCCACGATGTAGTTGGACGAGCCGTAGCTGGCGCGCATGGGATCGGTCACCTGGAAATACAGAATGCCATCCACCTGGAGCTGGGTGTTGTCGCGGGTGATGCAGACCTGGCTCGGTACGTCCAGCGGCACTTCCTTGAGGCTGTGCTGGTAGGCCACCTTGTCGATGAAAGGGAAGATGAAGTTCAGGCCCGGCGTGAGCGCACCATGGTATTTGCCCAGACGCTCCACCACCCAGGCATGCTGCTGCGGCACGATCTTGACCGAGCGGCTGATGAAGATGACGGCAATGACGAACAGCAGGATGGCGATTTCCATGGCGGTGCTCCGGGTTCAGGGTTCAGAGGTCGTGCTTGGCGATGACGAGCTGGCTGCCACGCACCTCGATGATGCGGTGCGTGCCGCTGGACGGCAGGGCGCCAGCGGCGTGGACGGCCGTCCACTGGGTACCGCGGTACTTCACCGTTGTAGTGCCGTCGGGTTGCCAGTGGTCGACCTGCACGGTTTCGCCGATGTCGAGGTTGACATCGCGGTTGGCGCTGGCGCGCTCGGGCGCCGACACCGGCCTGAACTGGTGCCAGGCCAGCACCGCGCCACCGCCGACCAACGCAGCCGTGCCGATCTGCGTTGCAAGTGCGAAGCCGGCGTGCGCGGCCAGCGCTGCGGCCGCCAGGCCTGTGGCCAGCATGAGCAGATAAAAGGTGCCGGTCAGCAGCTCGGCGGCCACCACGACGCCCGTGATCAGCCACCAGACGGTTGAGTCTGCCATGGTGCTCCTATCGGGGGATGTGTTGCAATTGCCACATTTTGCGGCAAAAGACCGGGACCGCCGGGGCCTCGTCGCAATTAATCCGTACACTTCGCGCCTGTTTTTCTTTTTTTGCGCGCCTGGCTGGAGCTTTCATGAAATTTCGCTTCCCCATCGTCATCATTGACGAAGACTTCCGCTCCGAAAACACCTCGGGCCTGGGCATCCGCGCGCTGGCGCAGGCCATCGAGGCCGAGGGCTTCGAGGTGCTGGGCGTCACCAGTTACGGCGACCTGAGCCAGTTTGCCCAGCAGCAGTCGCGCGCCAGTGCCTTCATCCTGTCGATCGATGACGAGGAGTTCACGCCCGGCCCTGACCTCGATCCGGCGGTGCTGAACCTGCGCAATTTCATCGAGGAGGTGCGGCGCAAGAACGCTGACGTGCCGATCTACATCTACGGTGAGACCAAGACCAGTCGCCACCTGCCGAACGACATCCTGCGCGAACTGCACGGCTTCATCCACATGTTCGAGGACACACCGGAGTTCGTGGCGCGCCACATCATCCGCGAGGCCAAGAGCTACCTGGAGGGCGTGCAGCCGCCATTTTTCAAGGCGCTGCTGGACTATGCCGAGGACGGCTCCTACTCCTGGCACTGCCCGGGCCACTCCGGTGGTGTGGCCTTCCTGAAGAGCCCGGTGGGCCAGATGTTCCATCAGTTCTTCGGTGAGAACATGCTGCGCGCCGACGTCTGCAATGCGGTCGAGGAACTGGGCCAGCTGCTGGACCACAACGGCGCCATCGGCGAGAGCGAGCGCAACGCGGCGCGCATCTTCAATGCCGACCACTGCTTCTTCGTGACCAACGGCACCAGCACCTCCAACAAGATGGTCTGGCACCACACGGTGGCGCCGGGTGACGTGGTGGTGGTGGACCGCAACTGCCACAAGTCCATCCTGCACGCCATCATCATGACGGGGGCGATCCCGGTCTTCCTCAAGCCTACGCGCAACCACTTCGGCATCATCGGCCCGATTCCGCAGAGCGAGTTCGAGCCGGCCGCCATCCAGGCCAAGATCAAGGCCAACCCGCTGCTCAAGGGGGTGGATGCCAAGAAGGTCAAGCCGCGCATCCTGACCCTGACCCAGTCGACCTACGACGGCGTGCTCTACAACACCGAGACCATCAAGGGCCTGCTCGACGGCTACGTCGACAACCTGCACTTCGACGAGGCATGGCTGCCGCACGCGGCCTTCCACCCGTTCTATGGGCCGTATCACGCCATGGGCAAGAAGCGCGCGCGCCCGAAGGACACCGTGGTCTACGCCACCCAGTCCATCCACAAGCTGCTGGCCGGCATCAGCCAGGCCAGCCATGTGCTGGTGCAGGATTCGCAGAACACCAAGCTGGACCATCACCTCTTCAACGAGGCCTACCTGATGCACACCAGCACCAGCCCGCAGTACAGCATCATCGCCAGCTGCGACGTGGCGGCCGCCATGATGGAGCCGCCCGGCGGCACCGCCATGGTGGAGGAGAGCATCCTGGAATGCCTGAACTTCCGCCGCGCCATGCGCAAGGTGGACGAGGACTACGGCGAAGACTGGTGGTTCAAGGTCTGGGGGCCGGAGAAGCTGGTGGAAGAGGGTATCGGCCGCGCCGATGACTGGATCATCCACAGCGACGGCAAGGGCCGCAAGAGCGGCAGCAAGTGGCACGGTTTCGGTCAGCTGGCCGACGGCTTCAACATGCTGGACCCGATCAAGGCCACCATCGTCACCCCAGGTCTGAACCTGGACGGCAAGTTCGACAAGGCCGGCATTCCGGCGTCCATCGTGACCAAGTTCCTGGCGGAGCATGGCGTGGTGGTGGAGAAGACGGGCCTGTACAGCTTCTTCATCATGTTCACCATCGGCATCACCAAAGGCCGCTGGAACACCTTGCTCACCGCCTTGCAGCAGTTCAAGGACGACTACGACAAGAACCAGCCCATGTGGCGCATCATGCCGGAGTTCTGCAAGAAGCAGCCGCGCTACGAACGCATGGGCCTGAAGGACCTTTGCCAGTACATCCACGAGATGTACGCCAAGTACGACATTGCCCGTCTGACGACCGAGATGTACCTGAGCGACCTGACGCCGGCCATGAAGCCGTCGGACGCCTACGCCCACATTGCCCAGCGCAAGACTGAACGGGTGGAGATCGACCGGCTGGAGGGGCGCGTCACGGTGGGTCTGGTCACACCCTACCCGCCCGGCATTCCGCTGCTGATCCCGGGTGAGGTGTTTAACAAGAAGATCGTCGACTACCTCAAGTTCTCACGCGAGTTCAACGCACTGTGCCCGGGGTTCGAAACCGACATCCACGGTCTGGTGGAGGAGGTTGGCGCCGACGGCAAGAAACACTACTACGCGGATTGCGTCAAGGCCTGAGGCGCCTGGCGCATTGCTCACAAGCAAAGCAAAACGCCCCGCAGTGCGGGGCGTTTTGCTATCCAATTCATAGCTGCTTACGCAGATATGACGGGCTAAGAGCCGTTTCTTCGCAATCAGGCTTCGACAACAGCTACTGCGTTATGGCTGAAGCCACCGTCCACATAGCTGATCTCGGCGGTCACGCCCGCGGCCAGGTCGCTCAGCAGGAAAGCGGCAACATTGCCAACGTCCTCGATCGTGACGTTGCGGCGCAGCGGCGAACCATTGGCCGCGATGCTGAGCAGCTTGCCGAAGTCCTTGATGCCGCTGGCAGCCAGCGTCTTGATCGGGCCGGCGCTCAGGCCGTTGACCCGGATGCTACGGCCGTCCGGCAGGTGGCCGACTGCCTCGGCCAAGTAACGTACGGACGCTTCCAGGCTGGCCTTGGCCAGGCCCATGGTGTTGTAGTTCGGGATGGCCCGAACGGCGCCCAGGTAGCTCAGCGTCAGCAGGGCCGATTTGTCGTTCAGGTAGGGCAGGGCGGCCTTGGCCATGGCCGGGAAGCTGTAGGCGCTGATGTCATGCGCAATGCGGTAGTTCTCGCGCGTCAGGCCGTCCAGGAAGTTACCGGTGATCGCTTCGCGCGGCGCAAAACCGATGCTGTGCACGAAGCCGTCGTAGGTGGGCCAGTGCGCCGACAGGTCCTTGAACATGTTGTCAATCTGGGCATCGTCACTGACATCGCAGTCGAAAATCAGCTTGGAGTCGAATTCGGCGGCGAACTCGGTGATGCGATCCTTGAAACGTTCACCCACGTAACTGAAGGCCAGCTCGGCGCCTTCGCGGCGGCACGCCTGGGCAATGCCATAGGCAATCGAGCGGTTGCTGAGTAAGCCGGTAATCAAAAATTTCTTGCCAGTCAGGAAGCCCATAATCTTCTCGGTTTGCTAAGGGTGTAAAAAAATCTGTGCAGAATTGTCGCATGCGGATCAGCCGTTTTCTGTTCCTTGTTGTTTCGTTGCTGTGCAGCATGCCGTCCTGGGCGGCGCACGCCTACGCGCAATTCGGTGACATCAAGTACCCGGCGGGCTTTGCGCATTTCGACTACGCCAACCCGGCGGCGCCCAAGGGCGGGGAGATCCGGTTGGTGCCGCCCACGCGCCTGTCCAATTTCGACAAGTACAACCCGTTCACGCTCAAGGGCAGCGCGCCGCCCGGGCTGGGCAGTCTGGTGTTCGAGTCGCTGTTGACCGGCACGCTGGACGAGCCGACCACGGCCTACGGCCTGTTGGCGCAGGATGTGACGGTCTCGCCCGATCGCCTTTCAGCCACCTTCACGCTGCATCCGCAGGCGCGCTTCCACAACGGTGACCCGGTGCTGGCGGCGGATGTCAAACACTCCTTTGATCGCCTGACGTCCAAGGAGGCGGCGCCACAGTACCGCACCATCTTCGGCGACATCCAGCGGGTGACCGTGCTGGGCGACCGTGTCGTGCGCTTCGACTTCCGCCGAGTCAACGCCGAGTTGCCCTTGATCGCCGGCAGCCTGCCGGTGTTCAGCCGCAAGTGGGGAGATGGCAAGCCGCTGGATCAGATCGTGACCGATCTGCCCATCGGCTCCGGGCCGTATCGCATCGGCAAGGTCAACTTCGGCAAGGACATCAGCTACGAGCGCGATCCGGCCTACTGGGGCCGCGACCTTGGGGTGCGCCGCGGTCTCTACAACTTTGACCGCATCACCTACAAGATCTACAAGGACAACACCGCCCAGCTGGAAGCCTTCAAGGCCGGTGAGTTCGATTACATCCAGGCCTTCATTGCGCGTGAATGGGCCCGTGCCTACACCGGCAAGCAATTCGAGCGCGGCGAGTTGATCAAGAAGGAGCTCCAGCACGGCAATGCCGGCGATTTCCAGGGCTTCCTGTTCAACCTGCGGGTGCCGAAGTTCCAGGATGTGCGGGTGCGCGAGGCCATCGCCCTGGCCATGGATTTCGAGTGGCTGAATCGCCAGTTGTTTTACAACGCCTACACCCGGGTACGCGGCTATTTCGTCGGCAGTGACTTCGAGGCACGGGGTCGCCCCGGACCGGAGGAGTTGGCGGTGCTGGAGCCGCTACGCCGTCACTTGCCACCGAGTGTGTTCACCGAAGAAGTGCCGCAGCCGCCCTTCACCAGCCTCGATCCGGCCTCCGGTCACACGCTGCGCGACAACCTGCGCCGTGCGCGCGACCTGCTGGCCGCGGCGGGCTGGACCTACCGCGACGGTGCGCTGCGCAACGCCAAGGGTGACGCTTTCACCATCGAGTTCCTGGACAACTCAGGTTCCATGGGGCGGGTGGTGACGCCTTATGCGCGGAACCTGGAAAAGCTCGGCATCCAGGTCAATTACAAGGTGATCGACTTCGCCATCCTGCAGAAACGGCTGGATGTGTTCGACTACGAAGTCATCAGCAACCGCATGATCGGCAGCGAGGCGCCTGGCGTCGAGCTGCTGGAACGCTTTGGCTCCAAGGCGGCCGATACCGAGGGCTCCAGCAACGTGATCGGTCTCAAGAACCCGGCGGTTGATGCCTTGCTGGAGCAGGTCGTCTCGGCCCAGACCCGGCCCCAGTTGGTGGCGCGTCTGCGCGCACTCGACCGCGTGCTGCGCCACGGCCACTACACCGTGCCGCACTGGTATGGCGGTGTGCACCGGGTGGCCTGGCGCGCCGGCCGCTTTGAACAGCCGGCGGTGACACCGCGCTACTACCAGCCGGAGGGCTGGGTGACGTCGGTCTGGTGGGCAACGCCAGCCAACCGGGCCGGGGAGGGCCAATAGCATGGCGGCCTACATCCTCAAGCGCCTGCTGCTCATGGTCCCGACGCTGTTCGGCATCCTGCTGCTGACCTTCGTCGTCATCCAGTTCGTGCCCGGCGGACCGGTGGAGCAGATGGTGGCGCAACTGCAGGGGCGCGACACCGGGGGCGAGGGTGCAGCCACCGCAGGTGCCGGTTACCGCGGCCGCCAGGGCGTGGACGCGACGCGCATTGCCGAGATCCGCGCTTTTTACGGCTTCGACAAGCCGGCGCATGAGCGCTTCTGGCAGATGCTGGGCCAGTACGCGCGCTTCGATTTGGGCAAGAGTTTTTTCTATCCCAAGAGCGTGTGGGAGCTGGTAAAGGAAAAGCTGCCGGTGTCCATCAGCCTGGGGCTGTGGACCTTTTTCCTGAGCTACCTAATCTCGGTGCCCTTGGGCATCGCCAAGGCGGTGCGCGCCGGCAGCCGCTTTGATACCCTGACCAGCCTGATCGTGCTGATCGGCTACGCCATTCCCGGGTTCGTGCTCGGCGTCGCTTTGCTGGTGATCTTCGGCGGCCAGCTGCAGTGGTTCCCGCTACGGGGCCTGACCTCCAGCAACTGGGACACCCTGAGCTGGGGTGCCAAGGTGGTGGACTACCTCTGGCACATCACACTACCGATCACCGCCAGCGTGCTGGGCGCCTTTGCCGTGACCACCATGCTGACCAAGAACGCCTTCCTGGAGGAGATCCGCAAGCAATACGTGCTGACGGCCCGCGCCAAGGGCCTGAGCGAGCGCCGCGTGCTGTGGCGCCACGTGTTCCGCAATGCCTTGATTCCCATCGTCACCGGTTTTCCGGCCGCCTTCATCGGCGCCTTTTTTACCGGCTCGCTGCTGATCGAAACGCTGTTCTCGCTCGACGGCCTGGGTCTGCTGTCCTACGAGTCGGTGATGCGCCGCGACTACCCGGTGGTGCTGGGTACGCTCTATCTGTTCACCCTGATCGGTCTCGTGACCAAGCTGATTTCCGACCTCTGCTATGTGTGGGTGGACCCCAGAGTGAAGTTCGACTGATGGCCAGCGTCTCACTGTCCCCCTCGCAACGCGCCTGGCAGCGCTTCAAGCGCAACCGGCTGGGCTACTGGAGTCTGCTGATCTTCTGCACGCTCTTCGTGCTGAGTCTGGGCGCCGAGCTGATGTCCAACGACAAGCCGCTGGTGGCGCGCCACCATGGCCAGTGGTACTTCCCCATCGTGAGCAACGTACCGGAGACGGCATTCGGTGGTGATTTCCAGACTCCGACCGACTACCTCGACCCTTTCATCCAGCAGCAGTTCCAACAGAGGGGCAATTTCGCGCTCTACCCACCCAACCCCTACCACCACAGCACCATCAACTACTTCGCCAAGGAGCCGAACCCGGCGCCGCCCTCGGCCGACAACTGGCTGGGTACCGACGACCGCGGGCGCGACGTGGCGGCACGCCTGCTGTACGGCTTTCGCATCTCGGTGCTGTTCGCGCTGGCGCTGACCATCATCGGCGTGCTGCTGGGCATTGCCACCGGGGCGGTGCAGGGCTTCTTCGGCGGCAAGACGGATCTGTGGTTCCAGCGTTTCATCGAGATCTGGAGTTCCATGCCCGAGCTTTATCTGCTCATCATCTTCTCCGCCATGTTCGACCCCAGCGTGGCGCTGCTGCTGATCCTGCTCAGCCTGTTCGGCTGGATGGGCTTGTCCGATTACGTGCGCGCCGAGTTCCTGCGCAACCGCCAGCTGGACTACGTGCGGGCCGCGCGCGCCATGGGTCTGTCCAACGGCCAGATCATCTGGCGCCACATCCTGCCCAACAGTCTGACGCCGGTGGTGACCTTCCTGCCGTTCCGCATGAGTGCGGCCATCCTGGCGCTGACCTCGCTCGACTTCCTCGGCCTGGGCGTGCCGCCGGGTACGCCTTCGCTGGGCGAGTTGCTGGCGCAGGGCAAGAACAACATCGACGCCTGGTGGATTTCGCTCTCCACCTTCGGCGTGCTGGTGGTCACGCTGCTGCTGCTGACCTTCATGGGCGACGCGCTGCGTGACGCGCTCGACCCGCGGAAGGCTGAAAAATGAGCGAGGTACTGCTCGATGTCCAGGGCCTGACGGTCGCGTTTGCCGGCCGCGAGGTCGTGCACGGGCTGGATTTCCAGATTGCGCCGGGTGAGAAGGTGGCCTTGGTGGGCGAGTCCGGCTCGGGCAAGAGCGTTACGGCCTTGAGCCTGCTGCGGCTGGTGCAGAACGCCGAGGTGACGGGGCTTGCAAGCTTTTTGGGCACCGAGCCTGCATCGGACAAGCGCGACTTGCTATCAATTTCAGAGCGCGAGTTGCGTGGTGTCCGGGGGCGCGACATTGCCATGATCTTCCAGGAGCCGATGACGGCGCTCAACCCGCTGTTCACCGTGGGCGACCAGATTGCCGAGGTGCTGGAGCTCAAGCTGGGGTTGTCGCGGGCCGAAGCCTGGGCGCAGGCGGTGCGCCAGCTGGCCGAGACCGGCATCCCTGAACCCGAGCGGCGCGCCGGGGCCTTTCCGCATCAGTTGAGCGGTGGCCAGCGCCAGCGCGCCATGATCGCCATGGCCCTGGCCTGTCAGCCCAAGCTGCTGCTGGCCGACGAGCCGACCACGGCGCTCGATGTCACCTTGCGCGGCCAGATCCTGGACTTGCTCGACGGCCTGCAGCAGAAAAATGGCATGGCGGTGCTGCTGATCACGCACGACCTGAACCTGGTGCGCCGCTTTGCCGACCGGGTGCTGGTGATGCAAGACGGCCATCTGGTCGAGGAGGGGGCGGTCGCCGAGGTGTTCGCCCGCCCGCAGCACAGCTACACGCGGCGACTGCTGGAGAGCCGGCCGACTCGTGACGTGCAGGAACAGGCAGCGGATCCCACCGCCGCACCGGTGATGCAGGCCCGCCACCTGCGGGTCGCGTACCCGACGCCGCTGCCGGGTGTGCGTGGCTGGTTCCGCCGCGGTGAATTCGTCGCGGTGCAAGGCGCCGACTTCAGTATTCCTCCTGGGCAGACCTTGGGGGTCATCGGAGAGTCCGGCTCCGGCAAATCCACCTTGGCCCTGGCCGCTTTGGGGCTGCAGCCTTATACGGGTGAATTGACCGTCACCGGCCAGGCCTGGAGCGGCGAGCCCGCGCGAGACAAGGCGCTGCGCCGGGTGGTGCAGGTGGTGTTCCAGGACCCGTTTTCCTCGCTGTCGCCACGCCTGACGGTGGAAGAGATCGTGGGTGAGGGCCTGTCGGTGCATGCGCCGGAACTCGACAAGGCGCAACGGCGCCTGCGTGTGCTGCAGGCGCTGGAAGAGGTAGGGCTGAGTGAGGCGCAGTTCCCAGGCCTGTTGCAGCGTTACCCGCACGAGTTTTCCGGCGGCCAGCGCCAGCGGCTGGCGATCGCGCGGGCGCTGATCGTGGCGCCGCACCTGTTGGTGCTCGATGAGCCCACCAGCGCCCTGGACGTGACGATCCAGAAGCAGGTGCTGCAACTGCTGCAGCGGCTGCAGCGCGAGCGCGGTTTGAGTTATCTGCTGATCACCCACGACGTGGACGTGATCCGCGCTATGGCGCATGAGGTGCTGGTGATGCGGGGGGGTGAAATCCTGGAAGCGGGCCCCATTTCCCAGGTGTTGGACGCGCCCGTTCATCCCTATACTCGCGTGCTGGTGCAAGCCGCAGCGTAAATCGCCTTAAAAATCAAGGCGTTTCGGCTGTTTTTCGGCTACAATTTATCAATTCTCGACCAAACGGGCGGATACCAACCGCCCGTTTTTTTTGGTCGAACGCTTTTGAGGGCCGGCCTGGCCCGTCATGCAGGGGCAAGCAGAGGACACGTGGCACTACAGGACATCGTCGAACAAACCGTGAGCGGGCTAGGTTATGACTTGGTGGAGATCGAACGCTCCGCTGGAGGCTTGCTGCGCGTGACGATCGACTTGCCCTGGGACCCGGCTGCCGGCGAGCAGTTCGTCAATGTCGAGGACTGCGAGAAGGTCACTCGCCAACTGCAATTTGCGCTGGAAGTCGAGGGCATCGAGTACAAGCGCCTCGAAGTGTCGTCGCCCGGCATCGACCGTCCCTTGCGCCACGAGAAGGATTTCGAGCGTTTTGCCGGTCAGGTGATCGACATCACGCTCAAGGCGCCGATGGGGGCGGCGGCTGCCGGTCAGGTGGCACCCAACCGCAAGAAGTTTCGCGGCACGCTGGAGCGGGCCGAAGGTGGCCAGGGCTGGCAGATCGTCTGGAGCGACGAGCCACCGGTCAAGCCGGGCCAGAAGGTGAGCAAGAAGCGCGCGCCGGCACCGATGCAGGTGCTCGGTTTCGCGCTGGATGAGCTGCGCGAGGCGCGACTGGCGCCGATCGTGAATTTCAAGGGGCGTGGCAACGCGCCCGAGTAAGGTTCTATTTTTGACTTGGGGTGGGCGCACAGCGAGGCTGGCGCGCTCAATTGGACTTGGAGGGTAAAGGCATGAATCGCGAATTGTTGATGCTGGTGGAAGCCATTTCACGCGAGAAGAACGTCGAGCGTGATGTGGTGTTCGGTGCAGTCGAGGCTGCGCTGGCCCAGGCCACGAAGAAGCTGTACGAAGGCGATGTGGACATCCGCGTCGCCATCGACCGCGACACCGGTGTGTACGAAACGTTCCGCCGCTGGCATGTTGTGCCCGATGAGGCCGGCCTGCAGCTGCCCGACCAGGAAATCCTGCTGTTCGAAGCCAAGGAGCAGATCCCCGACATCGAGGTCGACGAGTACATCGAGGAGCCGGTGGAGTCCGTGCCGATCGGTCGCATCGGCGCCATGGCCGCCAAGCAGGTGATCCTTCAGAAGATCCGCGATGCCGAGCGCGAGATGCTGCTCAACGACTTCATGTCGCGTGGCGAGAAGATCTTCGTCGGCACCGTCAAGCGCATGGACAAGGGCGACATCATTGTGGAGTCCGGTCGCGTGGAAGGCCGCCTGCGTCGCAGCGAGATGATCCCGAAGGAAAACCTGCGTACCGGTGACCGCGTGCGCGCCATGATCATGGAAGTGGACCTCACGCTGCGTGGCGCGCCCATCATCCTGTCGCGCTCGGCGCCCGAGTTCATGATCGAGCTGTTCCGTCAGGAAGTGCCCGAGATCGAGCAGGGCCTGCTGGAGATCAAGTCCTGCGCCCGTGACGCCGGCTCGCGCGCCAAGATTGCCGTGCTGTCGCACGACAAGCGCGTCGATCCCATCGGCACCTGTGTCGGTGTGCGCGGTACCCGCGTCAACGCCGTGACCAATGAGCTCGCCGGCGAGCGCGTGGACATCGTGCTGTGGAGCGAGGATCCGGCCCAGTTCGTGATCGGTGCCCTGGCGCCGGCCAATGTGCAGTCCATCGTGGTGGACGAGGAAAAGCACGCCATGGACGTGGTGGTGGACGAGGAAAACCTCGCCATTGCCATCGGCCGCGGGGGCCAGAACGTGCGCCTGGCCTCCGACCTGACCGGTTGGAAGATCAACATCATGGACGCGGCCGAGTCGGCCCAGAAGCAGGCTGACGAGACCAGCACCCTGCGCGCGTTGTTCATGGAGAAGCTGGATGTGGACGAGGAGATCGCCGACATCCTGATCGCCGAGGGTTTCACCAGCCTGGAAGAAGTGGCCTACGTGCCGCTGCAGGAGATGCTGGAGATCGAGGCGTTCGACGAAGACACCGTCAACGAGCTGCGTGCCCGCGCCAAGGATGCGCTGCTGACCATGGAGATCGCGCGCGAAGAGAGCGTCGAGGAAGTCTCCCAGGATCTGCGCGACCTCGAAGGGCTGACCGCCGACCTGATTGCCAAGCTGGCCGAGAACGGCGTCCATACGCTGGACGACCTGGCTGATCTGGCGGTCGACGAGCTCACCGACATCACCGGCCAGTCTGCGGACGAGGCCAAAGCTTTGATCATGAAGGCGCGCGAGCATTGGTTCACCAATGACGCCGCTTCTCAAGAGTAACGGTCATGAAAGGTCCCACAGAATATGTCCAGTACGACCGTCGCCGAGTTTGCTGCCGAACTCAAGAAATCCACTGATACGCTGCTTGAGCAGCTCAAGGCCGCTGGTGTGGCCAAGGCCTCTGCGGCCGACACCCTGACTGACGCCGACAAGCACCGTCTGCTGGCCCATCTGCAGGCCAGCCACGGTACGGCCACGCCGGAACGCAAGAAGATCACGCTGGTCAAGAAGTCGACCACCGAGATCAAGCAGGCCGACGCCACCGGCAAGGCCCGCACCATCCAGGTCGAAGTCCGCAAGAAGCGCACCTTTGTGCGTCGTGACGAGGGCGCAGAGCTCGCTGAAAGCGCTGCCGCCGAACCCACGCCGGAAGTCCAGGTCGCGGCTCCGGCTGCGCCCGTGGTCGACAACACCGAATTGCTGCGGCGCGAGGAAGAAGCGCGTCGTCAGGCGGAGCTGATCCGTCGCCAGGAAGAAGATCTGGCGGAGAAGCGCCGCCAGCGCGAAGAGACCGAGAAGCGCGAGCGCGAAGCCGAAGAACGGGCTGCCAGCTACGCCGCTGCCGAGGAAGAGAAGAAGGCCAAGGCGACGACGTCCCAGGCCGAAGCCACGGCCGAGGCTGCTGAAGCCGCCGCAGCGCGTGCCGCGGCTCAGGCCGAGGCGCGCGAAAAGGCAGCCGCTGCCTCCAAGGCGCAGGCCGACGAGGAGGCTGCGCGCGCGGCCGATCTCGAAGAGCGCCGCCGCAAGGCGGAAGCGGAGGCTGCGGCCATCCGTTCCATGATGGCGACGCCTGCCAAGAAGGTGCTGGTCGCCAAGAAGGAAGAGCCCAAGCCTGCAGAAGCGGCCAAGGCTGGCATGAAGGGCACGCTGCACAAGCCGGCCACCGGCAGCACGGCGGCCAAGCCGGCGGCGGGTGCCGGAACGGGCCCCAGCACGGCAGGCAAGGAAGTGAAGTCGGCCAAGCTGTCCAGCAGCTGGGCCGGCGATCCGGCCAAGAAAAAGGCCATTCCGACCCGCGGCGACAGCAGCGGTGGTGTGGGCCGCGGCAGCTGGCGCAGCGGTCCCAAGGGCCGGCGCGGCCATGACCGTGACCGCGAGGAGCAGTCCCAGTCCGCACCGGCAGAGGCACGCGTCATTGAAGTGCACGTGCCGGAGACCATCACCGTGGCCGAGCTCGCGCACAAGATGGCGGTCAAGGCCTCCGAGGTCATCAAGCACCTGATGAAGCTGGGCCAGATGGTCACCATCAACCAGCCGCTGGACCAGGATACGGCCATGATCGTGGTCGAGGAAATGGGCCACAAGGCCATCGTGGCGGCGCTGGACGATCCGGAAGCCTTTACCGAAGAGGAAGTGCAGGCGCAGGCCGCCGAGGCGCTGCCTCGCGCTCCGGTGGTGACCGTGATGGGCCACGTGGACCATGGCAAGACTTCGCTGCTGGACTACATCCGCCGCGCCAAGGTGGCGGCGGGCGAAGCCGGCGGCATCACGCAGCACATCGGTGCCTACCACGTGGAAACGCCGCGCGGCATGGTGTCCTTCCTGGACACCCCGGGTCACGAGGCTTTCACCGCCATGCGGGCTCGCGGTGCCCAGGCGACCGACATCGTCATCCTGGTCTGCGCGGCCGACGACGGCGTCATGCCGCAGACCCGCGAGGCGATCAAGCACGCCAAGGCGGCGGGGGTTCCCATCGTCGTGGCCATGACCAAGGCCGACAAGCCCGAAGCGAATGTGGAGAAGGTCAAGGCTGAACTGGTGGCTGAAGAGGTGGTGCCGGAAGAATTCGGCGGCGACTCGCCCTTCGTGGCGGTGTCGTCCAAGACCGGCATGGGCATCGACGAGCTGCTGGAGCATGTGCTGCTGCAGGCCGAAGTGCTGGAGCTGAAGGCGCCGGTGGATGCCGCTGCCAAGGGCCTGGTCATCGAAGCCAAGCTGGACAAGGGTCGCGGCCCGGTGGCGACCGTGCTGGTGCAATCCGGCACGCTCAAGACCGGCGACGTGGTGCTGGCCGGCCAGACCTATGGCCGCGTGCGCGCCATGCTGGACGAGAACGGTCGCAAGATTGATACGGCTGGCCCGTCCATCCCGGTGGAAATCCAAGGCCTGACCGAAGTGCCGCAGGCCGGCGACGAGTTCATGGTGCTGGCCGACGAGCGCCGTGCACGCGAGATTGCCACCTACCGCGCCGGCAAGTTCCGCAACACCAAGCTGGCCAAGCAGCAGGCCGCCAAGCTGGAGAACATGTTCTCCGACATGACGGCTGGCGAGGTCAAGACCTTGCCGATCATCGTCAAGGCCGACGTGCAGGGCTCGCAGGAAGCGCTGGCGGCCTCGCTGCTCAAGCTGTCGACCGACGAGGTCAAGGTGCAGCTGGTCTACGCGGCGGTGGGCGGTATCAGCGAATCCGACGTCAACCTGGCCATCGCCTCCAAGGCGCTGATCATCGGCTTCAACACCCGCGCCGACGCCGGTGCGCGCAAGCTGGCCGAGAGCAACGACGTGGAAATCCGCTACTACAACATCATCTACGACGCCGTGGACGAGTTGAAGGCGGCGATGTCGGGCATGCTGGCGCCGGAGAAGAAGGAAGAAGTCATCGGCATGGCCGAGATCCGCACCGTGTTCGTGGCGTCCAAGATCGGTACCGTGGCTGGCTGTATGGTCACCTCGGGCCACGTCACCCGCAGCGCGCACTTCCGCCTGCTGCGCGACAACGTGGTCATCTACACCGGTGAGCTGGACTCGCTCAAGCGCATGAAGGACGATGTGCGCGAAGTCAAGGAAGGCTTCGAGTGCGGTATCAAGCTGAAGAACTACAACGACATCAAGGAAGGCGATCAACTCGAGTTCTTCGAAGTCAAGGAAATCGCCCGGACACTATGAAACACCCCCTGAGTCGCTTCGCGCCTTCCCCCTCAAGGGGGACGACGCCAGTGGCCTGGCAAAGCCAGTTCCACGGCGTCCGTTGGCCGGATGCGACGGGGTATTGAGATGGCAGCAAAGAAATCATCCACTCCGAACCGCAGCTTCAAGGTTGCTGATCAGATCCAGCGTGATCTGACGGAGCTGATCGCGCGCGAGTTGAAGGACCCGCGCGTCGGCATGGTGACGTTGCAGTCGGTGGAGGTCACGCCCGACTATGCGCATGCCAAGGTATTCTTCAGCGTGCTGGTGGGTGACCCCCAGCAGACGCAGGAAGCGCTGAACCAGGCGGCCGGCTTCCTGCGCAACGGCCTGTTCAAGCGCCTGCACATCCACACCGTGCCGACACTGCACTTCCTCTACGACCGCACCACCGAGCGTGCCGCCGACATGAACGCCCTGATCGCCCAGGCGGTCGCCTCGCGTTCCAAGAACGAGGATTGAACATGCACGCGCCACGCACCAGGGTGCAACGGCGCCCTGTGCATGGGGTGCTGTTGCTGGACAAACCGCTCGGTCTTTCGAGCAACAACGCCTTGCAGAAGGCCAAGTGGCTGTTGCGTGCCGAAAAGGCCGGTCATACCGGTACGCTGGATCCGCTGGCCACCGGCGTGCTGCCGCTGTGTTTCGGCGCTGCCACCAAGTTCAGCCAGCTGCACCTGGACGCCGACAAGACCTACGAGACCACGGTGCGCCTGGGCGTGCGCACCAGCACCGCCGATGCCGAGGGCGCGGTGATCGAAACGCGGTCGGTGACCTGTACGCTCGGCCAGGTGGTCGAAGTACTGGACCGTTTCATGGGCCCGATCCGCCAGGTGCCGCCCATGCACAGTGCGCTGAAGAAGGACGGCAAGGCGTTGTACGAGTACGCGCGCGAGGGCGAGACCGTGGAGCGCGAGCCTCGTGACGTCGTCATCCATGAGCTGGAGTTGCTGGAGGCGCGGCTGGAGGGCGATGCGCCCCTGCTGCGCCTGCGCGTCAAGTGCAGCAAGGGCACCTACATCCGCACGCTGGGCGAGGACATTGGCCAGGCCTTGGGGTGTGGTGGCCACCTGATTGCGTTGCGCCGCGTGGCCACCGGGCCGTTCGAGATCAGCCAGTGCGTCACCCTGACGGCGCTGGAGGCCATGGACGAGGCCCAGCGCCTGGCGCAACTCAAGCCGGTGGACGTGCTGCTGGAAGGTCACGCCGCCGTCACGCTGGACGGCGACAATGCTGGCCGTTTCCTCAGCGGCATGCGTCGCCGCGGCCACTGGCATGACACGGACCGCGCCGCCGTCTTCGGCGACCAACCTCGCACCCTGCTGGGCACCGCCCATGTCAAGGCAGGGGAATTGATACCCGGGCGCCTGTTGAGCCCAATCGAAATCCAACAAATCCTGGAAAGCCAACCATGAGCCAAAAACAGATCCGCAACATTGCCATCATTGCCCACGTCGACCACGGCAAGACCACCATGGTCGACCAGCTGCTGCGCCAGTCGGGTACCTTCGCCGAGCACGAGAAGGTGGTCGACACCGTGATGGACAACAACGCCATCGAAAAAGAGCGGGGCATCACCATCCTGGCCAAGAACTGCGCCGTGAGCTGGGAAGGCACGCACATCAACATCGTCGACACCCCCGGCCACGCTGACTTCGGTGGTGAGGTGGAGCGCGCGCTGTCCATGGTGGATGGTGTGGTGCTGCTGATCGATGCGCAGGAAGGTCCGATGCCGCAGACCCGCTTTGTGACCAAGAAGGCGCTGGCGCTGGGCCTGAAGCCGATTCTGGTCGTCAACAAGGTGGACAAGCCGGGCGCCAACCCCGACAAGGTGATCAACGCCGCCTTTGACCTGTTTGACAAGCTCGGCGCGACCGACGAGCAGCTGGACTTCCCGGTGGTCTACGCCTCCGGCATCAATGGCTGGTCGTCGTTGGTAGAGGGCGCACCCGGTGAGCAGTGGGGCCCGGACATGTCGGCCCTGTTCAATACCATCCTCAAGCACGTGCCACCGAACTCCGGGGATCCGGCCGCGCCCCTGCAGCTGCAGATTTCTGCGCTGGATTACTCCAGCTTTGTGGGACGCATCGGCGTCGGTCGTATCAGCCAGGGCACGCTCAAGCCGGGCCAGGACGTCCTGGTGATGGAAGGTCCGGAAGGAAAGTCCACCAAGGGTCGCGTGAACCAGGTGCTGACCTTCCAGGGCCTGGACCGCATGCAGACGCCCGTGGCTGGCCCCGGCGACATCGTGCTGATCAACGGTATTGAAGACATCGGGATCGGCGTGACGGTGACCGACCCCAACAATCCGGCGCCGCTGCCCATGCTCAAGGTCGACGAGCCGACCCTGACCATGAACTTCTGCGTCAACACCTCGCCGCTGGCTGGCCGCGAAGGCAAGTTCGTGACCAGCCGCCAGATCTGGGACCGCCTGCAGAAGGAGTTGCAGTCCAACGTGGCCTTGCGCGTGCGCGAAACCGACGAGGACGGCATCTTTGAAGTGTCCGGCCGTGGCGAACTGCACCTGACCATCCTGCTGGAAAACATGCGCCGGGAAGGCTACGAACTGGCGGTTTCCAAGCCGCGCGTGGTGTTCCGTGAGATCGACGGCGTGAAATGCGAGCCGATCGAGCTGGTCACCGCCGACATCGAAGAGGGCCACCAGGGTGCGGTGATGCAGGCCCTGGGCGAGCGAAAGGGGGAGTTGGTGAACATGGAGCCGGACGGTCGTGGCCGTGTGCGCCTGGAGTACCGCATCCCGGCGCGGGGCCTGATCGGGTTCTCCAACGAATTCCTGAACCTGACCCGCGGTTCGGGCCTGATCTCCAACATCTTCGACAGCTACGAGCCTTACCGTGGCGAGATCGCCAGCCGCAAGAACGGCGTGCTGATCTCCATGGACGATGGTGAAATCTTCACCTACGCCCTGGGCAAGCTGGATGACCGCGGCCGCATGTTCGTGCGCGCTGGTGACCCGGTGTACGAGGGCATGATCGTCGGCATCCACAGCCGTGACAACGACCTGGTGGTCAACGCCACCCGCACCAAGCAGCTGACCAACTTCCGCGTCAGCGGCAAGGAAGACGCGATCAAGATCACGCCGCCGATCGAGCTCACGCTGGAGTACGGCGTCGAGTTCATCGAGGACGACGAGCTGGTCGAGATCACGCCCAAGAGCATCCGCCTGCGCAAGCGCTACCTGAAGGAGCATGAGCGCAAGCGCGCGAGCAAGGATTAATCCCCCCTGAGTCGGCCTGCGGCCGCCTTCCCCCCAGAGGGGGGACGACGCCAGTGGCCCGGCGGAGCCGGTTCCACGGCGTCTCCCGCCTTTCGGGGTTGGTGTGCCGCCATGCGTTCGCAACGGCAACCTACCCATGAAACTCACGCACCGGCGCGCGGTCTGGTTGATGGTGGCGGTGACCCTGATGTGGTCGATCGCCGGCATCGTCACGCGCCAGCTGGAGGCGGCGCGTAGTTTCGAGGTGACGTTCTGGCGCAGCTTCTTCACGGCGGTGTCGCTGCTTGTCATCCTGCCGCTATGGCGCGGGCCGGCGGCGGTGTGGCGACAACTGCGCGCGGCGCCCGCCGCACTGTGGTGGTCTGGGCTGTGCTGGAGTGGCATGTTCACCTCCTTCATGCTGGCGCTGACCATGACCAGCGTGGCCGGCGTGCTGGTGATCTCGGCGCTCAATCCTCTGTTCACCGCCTTGCTGGCGCGCATCGCCCTCAAACAGCGCATCGCGCCGCACACCTGGTTGGCCATCATCCTGGCGGCCATCGGCATGACTTGGATGTTCGGCGCCCAGTTGGGCAGCGACAGCTGGCTCGGTCTGCTGGTGGCGTTGTTCGTGCCACTGAGTGCTGCCGTCAACTGGATCGTGGTGCAGCACGCCCATGCCCAAGGACAGGACGTCGACCTGGTGCCCTCGGTCCTGGTCGGCGGCGCCATTTCTGCGTTGGCCACGCTACCGCTTGCCTTGCCGTTGCAGGCCACGGCGCACGACGTGGGTCTGCTGGCACTTTTGGGACTGGTGCAACTGGCGATTCCCTGTACGCTGCTCGTGCTGTGTGCGCGCGTGCTCAAGGCGCCGGAGATCGCGCTGCTGGGCCAATTGGAAATCCTGTTCGGCATCCTGCTGGTCTGGCTGGGCGCTGGCGAGAAACCGGCCGCGGCCGTGCTGCAGGGCGGAGCGCTCGTGCTGGCCGCCTTGCTGATGAATGAATGGTTGGCCTGGAAGAAGAAACGATGATGCATGCAATATCCTTTACTTGTCCCGAAGTTCTGACTGAAGTCCGTGGTGCCCTCGGCTGCATCACGCTGAACCGGCCCCGCGCGCTCAATGCGCTGTCCTTGCCCATGATCCGGGCGCTGACGGCGGCCCTGCTTGCCTGGCGCGACGATCCAGCCGTGCAGGCGGTCGCCATCCGCGGCATGGGCAAGGAGGGGGCGTTCAGCGCCTTCTGCGCTGGCGGAGATATCCGCTTCTTTCACCAGGCCATGCTGCGTGGCGACGGCGAACTGGAAGATTTCTTCACCGAGGAATACGCACTCAACCACCTGATCCACCACTATCCCAAGCCCTACATCGCCTTCATGGATGGCGTGGTCATGGGTGGCGGCATGGGCATTTCGCAAGGCGCCCGGCTGCGCATCGTCACCGCGCGCACCAAGATGGCGATGCCCGAGACCAACATCGGCCTGTTCCCAGACGTCGGTGGCGGCTGGTTCCTGGCGCGCTGTCCGTCGCACGGCGGCGAGTGGCTGGCGCTGACCAGCGAGGTCATTGGCGCAGGGGACGCGCTGGCGCTGCAACTGGCCGACACCTGCTTCGATCCGGCGCGCCTAGTGCTGGCCTGGGATGCACTGGCCGCCCTGAACAGCTTCGACGCCGACGCCTTGGCGACGTGGCAACACGCCTACCGGGTCGAGGCCCCGGCCGCGACATTGCCGCTGGATGTGATGGCACGATGCTTTGACCAGCCCGACGTGCTGCACATCGTGCAAGCGCTGGAGAAGGAGTCGGGCGCGTGGGCGGCTGTCACCGCCAAGGCGCTACGCACCCATTCGCCGCTGATGCTGCAGGTGACCCTGGAGCAGATCCGCCGCGGTGCCGCCATGTCATTGGAGGACGAACTGCGCATGGAGCGCGACATGGTGCGCCACTGCTTCAATACCCGCCACCTGGACCGCTACATGGCGGCGACCGAGACCATGGAAGGCATCCGCGCCCTGGTGATCGACAAGGACCGTACGCCGAAGTGGAATCCGCCTCGCTTGGAGGAGGTCACCCCCGACATGGTGGCTGGATTCTTTGTCTCTCCGTGGCCCGCGGCTGCACACCCCTTGCGCAATCTGGCGTGAAACCCGGCCGCCAGCCTAGCGCTGGCGGTGCTTCATGGCGCGTTCGACTTCGCGCTTGCCCTCGCGTTCCTTGATGGTGTCGCGCTTGTCGTGTTCGGCCTTGCCCTTGGCCAGGCCAATGTCGCACTTCACCTTGCCGTTCTTCCAGTGCAGGTTCAGCGGCACCAGGGTGTAGCCCTTTTGCTCCACCTTGCCGATCAGGCGCCGGATCTCGTCCTTCTTCAGCAACAGTTTCTTGGTCCGCACCGCATCAGGTCGCACATGGCTGGAGGCGGTCTTGAGCGGGTTGATCTGGCAGCCGATGATGAACATTTCGCCGTCGCGGATCACCACGTAGCCGTCGGTCAGCTGCACCTTGCCCTCGCGCACGGCCTTGACCTCCCAACCCTCCAGCACCATGCCAGCCTCGAAGCGCTCTTCGATGAAGTAGTTGAAGACGGCTTTCTTGTTGTCGGCAATGCGAGCGGGCGTATCGGGTTTCTTGGACATGAGGGTCAGGTGGGGGCGCACCGCAAACTTACAATCGGCGGTGGTTGGGCGAGTGCCAACCCTGCATTCTATGAAAACTGTCCACAAGTCCGTCCTCATCTGGTACAGCCCACAGGAAATGTACGAGCTGGTCACCGCCGTGAGCGACTACCCCGCCTTCCTGCCGTGGTGCGACCACGCCCAGGTGCTGGAGGCGCATGCTGGTGGGGTGACTGCCGAGGTCGGCATCACCTTCAGCGGCATCCGCCAGACCTTTACCACACGCAACGAGCATGAGCCGGGCCGCCAGGTCACCATGCATCTGGTGAAAGGTCCTTTCTCCAAACTGGAAGGGCATTGGACTTTTACGCCGGTGGGCGAGGGCGGGCAGCGTGCCTGCAAGGTCGAGTTGAATCTGCAGTACGGTTTTTCCAACGCCATGCTGGGCCGGCTGGTCGGCCCGGTGTTCGACAAGATCGCGGCCAGCCTGGTGGATGCGTTCGTCAAACGGGCCGAACAGGTGTACGGGACCTGAGATGGAGATCGAGGTCACTGTCGTCTATGCGCCTGCCGCGCGCCATGTCGAGCACGTGGTGCTGAAGCTGCCGGCGAACGCAACCGTGGCGCAGGCTCTGCAGTGCAGCGGGCTGCTGAAGCGTTTCCCTGAGCTGGAAACGCGGACGGTTCAGGTTGGCGTCTGGGGGCGCAAGGCGGGACTGGAACAGGCGCTGCGCGATCAGGATCGGGTCGAGCTTTACCGGCCTTTGCGTGTCGATCCGAAGGTGGCGCGGCGCGAGCGTTTTGCCCGCCAAGGCGCGCGTACGACCGGTCTGTTTGCCAAGCGCCGCGCCGGGTCCAAGCCGGGCTATTGACCGGCTTACCGGCAGTTCTCGTCGATCACGCCTTGCAGGCGTTGGCTTTCGGCTGCGACGCCGGCTTCGTCGAGGAACTCGCGCTCGCCCTTGTCGTTGAGGCGGGTCGCGCGCTGGCCGGCGTCGAGCGCGGCCTTGGCTTGGCGGGCGCGGCTGCAGTTGTCAGCGCGCGCGCGGGCCAGCCGCTCCTCTTCCTGCTGACGCTTGCTTGCTTCTGCAGCGTCGGCCTGTTTTTTCTTCTCGGCCAGAGTCTTATCCACCCCGCTGAGCTGTGGGCTGGGCTGCGGCATGGCGGCCGAGGCCGGCGTAGAGGAGGCTTCATTGATGGACGACTTCGATCCGGGCTTGCGCAGGATGTTCTTCTCCGGCACCTCCGGCGGCGGCGCGCGGTCGCTGAACACTTTGCGGCCGTCCTTGTCGAGCCACTGCCATTGACCAGAGGCGTTTGTTGTCAGCAGGGTGGCACAGGCCAGGGCCAAAATCGGAAGCAGCTTCATGCCGGCAGTGTAGCCGCCGCCCACCCCAGGCTTGGGGGCTGACCGTGCCTTCAAGCGGCCGTGCAGGGCCACTTGTCGGATTCCCTGTCCGTCAAAAGGGCGGCGAGGCGGGTACAATCTGTTTTTTGGAGCTTACACATGCGCCTTCTCGGTAAAGCGCTCACCTTCGACGACGTGTTGCTGGTGCCAGCGTTCTCCCAGGTCCTGCCCAAGGACACCTCCCTCGCCACCCGTTTCTCCCGCAACATCGCCCTGAACCTGCCCCTGGTCTCCGCTGCCATGGACACGGTGACGGAAGCCCGCCTGGCGATCGCCATCGCCCAGGAGGGCGGCATCGGCATTGTCCATAAGAATCTCACCGCCGCGGAGCAGGCGGCTCAGGTGGCCAAGGTCAAACGCTATGAATCCGGCGTGCTGCGCGATCCGGTGGTCATCACACCCGACACCACGGTACGTCAAGTCATGCAGCTGTCGGACGAGCTGGGGGTCTCCGGCTTCCCGGTGGTCGAAGCGGGCCGTGTGGCCGGTATCGTCACCGGCCGTGACCTGCGTTTCGAAACCCGCTACGACCTGCCGGTGCGCGAGATCATGACGCCGCGCGAGCGCCTGATCACGGTGCCGGAAGGCACCACGCCGGCGGAGGCCAAGGCGCTTCTCAACAAGCACAAGCTGGAACGCCTGCTGGTGGTCAACGACGCCTTCGAACTCAAGGGCCTGATCACCGTCAAGGACATCACGAAGCAGCTCAATTTCCCGAACGCCGCGCGTGATGCCGCCGGGCGCCTGCGCGTGGGCGCGGCGGTGGGTGTGGGCGAGGGCACCGAAGCCCGCGTCGAGGCCTTGGTGAAGGCCGGCGTCGATGCCATCGTGGTCGACACCGCCCATGGCCACAGCAAGGGCGTGATCGAGCGTGTGCGCTGGGTCAAGCAGAACTACCCGCAAGTCGACGTGATCGGCGGCAATATCGCCACCGGCGCTGCTGCATTGGCCTTGGTCGAGGCGGGCGCTGATGCGGTGAAGGTCGGCATCGGCCCGGGCTCGATCTGTACCACGCGTATCGTGGCGGGTGTGGGTGTGCCGCAGATCACCGCCATCGACAACGTGGCCACCGCGCTCAAGGGCACCGGCGTACCGTTGATTGCCGACGGTGGCATCCGTTACAGCGGCGACATCGCCAAGGCGATCGCAGCCGGTGCCGGCTCCGTCATGATGGGCGGCATGTTCGCCGGCACTGAAGAGGCGCCGGGCGAAATCGTGCTGTTCCAGGGCCGCAGCTACAAGAGCTATCGTGGCATGGGCTCGATCGGCGCCATGCAGCAGGGCAGTGCCGACCGTTACTTCCAGGAGTCGAGCACCGGCAACCCGAACGCTGACAAGCTGGTGCCGGAAGGCATTGAAGGACGCGTGCCGTACAAGGGGTCGGTCGTGGCCATCATCTTCCAGATGGCAGGTGGCTTGCGCGCCAGCATGGGCTATTGCGGTTGCGGCAGCATTGCCGAGATGCACGACCGTGCGGAGTTCGTGGAGATCACCTCGGCCGGCATTCGCGAAAGCCATGTGCACGACGTGCAGATCACCAAGGAAGCGCCCAACTACCGGGCGGATTGAGCGCAACACCCCCAGGCTGCGCGCACTTCGTGTCGCTGCGCCACCCCCCTTGCAGGGGGCAACGCCAGCGGACCTGTGGAACCGGTTCCGCGGCGTTTCTGGGTTGAAGACACACGGTCTGGCTATACGCTTTTATGCAACATCAGAAGATCCTCATTCTCGATTTTGGCTCCCAGGTTACCCAGTTGATCGCGCGCCGCGTGCGCGAGGCGCATGTGTACTGCGAGGTCCATCCCTGTGACGTGACTGACGACTGGGTGCGCCAGTACGCGGCTGACGGATTGCTTAAGGGTGTCATCCTGTCCGGCAGCCATGCCAGTGTGTACGAAGAAAGCACGGACAAGGCGCCGCAGGCGGTGTTCGAGTTGGGCGTGCCGGTGCTGGGCATCTGTTATGGCATGCAGACCATGGCGCAGCAGCTAGGCGGCAAGGTGGAAAGTGGCCACCAGCGCGAGTTCGGTTATGCCGAAGTCCGTGCCCATGGCCATACTGCGCTGCTGAAGGACATTGCCGACTTCACCACGCCCGAGGGCCACGGCATGCTCAAGGTCTGGATGAGCCACGGCGACAAGGTCACCGAGTTCCCGCCCGGCTTCAAGCTGATGGCTTCCACGCCGAGCTGCCCGATCGCGGGCATGGCAGACGAGCAGCGCCACTTCTATGCCGTGCAGTTCCACCCGGAAGTCACGCACACGGTGCAGGGACGCGCTATCCTGGAGCGCTTCGTGCTGGACATCTGCGGCGTCAACGCGGATTGGATCATGCGCGACCACATCGCCGAAGCGGTGGAGGCGATCCGCAAGCAGGTCGGCGATGAGGAGGTCATCCTCGGGCTGTCCGGTGGCGTCGATTCGTCCGTGGCGGCAGCGCTGATCCACCGCGCCATTGGCGACCAGTTGACCTGCGTGTTTGTCGACCATGGCCTGTTGCGCCTGAACGAAGGCGACATGGTCATGGACATGTTTGCCGGCAAGCTGCATGCCAAGGTCATCCGTGTCGACGCCAGCGAACTGTTCCTGGGCAAGCTGGCCGGTGTCAGCGATCCGGAGCAAAAACGCAAGATTATCGGCGGCCTGTTCGTTGACGTGTTCAAGGCCGAGGCGGCCAAGCTCAAGGCCAGCGGCGCGGGCCACAAAGGCGCGACCTTCCTGGCCCAGGGCACCATCTATCCGGATGTCATCGAATCGGGCGGCGCCAAGAGCAAGAAGGCGGTGACCATCAAGAGTCACCATAACGTGGGAGGCTTGCCCGAGCAACTCGGCCTGAAGCTGCTGGAGCCGCTGCGCGATCTGTTCAAGGACGAGGTGCGCGAACTCGGTGTGGCCCTCGGTCTGCCGCACGACATGGTCTACCGCCATCCCTTCCCGGGGCCGGGCCTGGGGGTGCGCATCCTGGGCGAGGTGAAGAAGGACTATGCCGACCTGCTGCGCCGGGCCGATGCCATCTTCATCGAGGAATTACGTTCCACCATCGACCCCATCTCCGGCAAGAGCTGGTACGACCTGACCAGCCAGGCCTTCACCGTTTTCCTGCCGGTCAAGAGCGTGGGTGTGATGGGCGACGGCCGCACCTACGACTACGTGGTGGCACTGCGTGCCGTGCAGACCAGCGATTTCATGACTGCCGACTGGGCTGAGCTGCCCTACAGCCTGCTCAAGAAGGTTTCCAGCCGCATCATCAACGAGGTACGTGGCATCAACCGTGTGACCTATGACGTCAGCTCCAAGCCACCGGCCACGATCGAGTGGGAATAATTCGTGTGAGCGGGGACAGAGGAAAACGGCCATTGCGGCCGTTTTTTTCATTGACAATATGAAAATAGTGATAGAAATATATAATATTTTTATCAAGTGACAGTCAGGTGCCGACTCGGGGCATCAATCCAACCGCGGAGGGAGCTGGGCGATGCGTCGATTTCGTTGGGCGATGGCGACGGCGCTGTGGTTCGGCTTGGTCTTGTCCGTGGGGATGAGTGCACGCGCCGCTCCGCCCGAGTCCGTGGTGGTCGGCCTGACCGCCGAGTTCGGTGTGCGGGGCAGCCAGACCGCGCAGTCCATAGAAAAGGGCATCCTCCTGGCGATCGACGAGATCAACGCCGCTGGCGGGGTGCTGGGTGGGCGTCAAGTGCGTCTCGAGACGCGTGATGACCGCGGCGTGCCGGCGCGCGGTATCGACAACTTCAACGAGTTTTCTGACCGGCCAGGGGTGGTCGGCGTCTTCTGTGGACGTTTTTCGCCGGTCGCCATCGAAATCGCTGCCATCGCGTCCCAGCGCAAGATGCTGCTGCTTGATCCGTGGGCAGCCGCGGACGACATCACCAAGCGGCGTGGTGCTGCGCCCAACTATGTCTTCAGGCTGTCACTGAGCGACAGCTGGGCGCTGCAGGCGATGCTGGAGCACTCGCGGGAACGCGGTATCAGCCGCGTCGCCCTGTTCGTGCCCAACACCGCCTGGGGCCGCAGCAGCGAGGCGGCCCTGTTGGCCTATCGCCGACGCCACCCCGGCTTGCAGCACGAAGTCTTCTGGTACAACTGGGGCGATACCGACTTCACCGATCGTCTGGTTCAGGCGCGCGAAAAGGGCGCCCAGGCGGTACTCACGGTGACCAATGAGTTCGAGGGACTGCCCATGATCAGCCAGATGGCGGCGTTGCCGGCGGCGCAGCGGCTGCCCGTCATTTCGCACTGGGGCCTGTTGGGCGGTGATTTCGCGACCGTTGCGCGCGCCCACCTCGAGCGGGTCGACTTCGCCGTGGTGCACAGTTTCAGTTTCTCCGATCCGCAAGGCGCCAAGGCACGGGCTGTGGCCGCCAGGGTCAAGCAGCGTTTCGGAATCGATGTCGAGCAGCTGCGGGCCCAGCTGGGCTTCGCGCATGCCTATGACCTGATGCATCTGCTGGCCAAGGCGATCAACCAGGCCGGCAGCACCGACCGCGCCGCCATTCGCCACGCCATGGAGAGACTGGAGGCCCATGAGGGGCTGGTGCGTCGCTACGCCCAGCCCTTCACGCCTCAACGCCACGAGGCACTGGATGCCAGCTTTGCGCGCATGGCCCGCTTCGACAGGGATGGCAACCTGAAATCGATCCGGGCGACGAAGTAGCACCATGGGCGGCCTGGCACGGTTCACACAGTTCCTGCGCGGGCGCTTCGCGCAGCTGGACCTGCGCGGCAAGATCACGCTGGCGCTGCTGACCGCGGCGATGGCCCTGGGCGGCGTCATCACCTTGACCTCCTACCAGCTGTTTCGCCAGCAGCTGATTGAAAAGACAGAAGAGCTGCTGGAGGCCCACGCCTTGCTGGAGCAGCGGGAGATCGAACTGCGCCTGGGTGGCATCATCACGCTGGCAGACTCGCTGGCGATCAACAACGTCACGGCCAACGCCCTGGCGGACTCCCAGGGCCGGGAAACCTACCTCGACCCGCTGCTGCGCAACCAGCGCCTGGGGCTCAGCGGTGCAGACATCACCATCGTCGACCACCGCGGCCGACCCGTGGCGAGCACGGACGCGGTGCTGACCGACTTCAGTGCCTACACGAGCTTTCAGAGGGTGATGGCGCAGGGGCAGGCGGCGCTGGAGGTCGAGCATCCGGCACAGCCCGCCGCCAGGCTGCTCATGGTCCTGCCCATCCAGTACCGGCTGACGGGCAATGTCGAAGGCGCGGTCGTGCTGCGTGTGCCGCTGGCCGGCTTGTTGAGCCAGGAATGGGATGACAGCCTCTCGCTCAGCGACGCTGCCGGCCAGCTGGTGGCGGGCCAGCGCCCGAGCGGGCCGGTGTTCGAGCGCGCCAATGTGCTGCGGCTTCCCCCGCCGTTCGAGGCGACGCGGTTCCAGGTGGTGCTGTCGCGGGATCGGACCTCGGCATTCCGCGCCCTCGATGTGCTGCTGCTGGTGTTCAGCGTGACGGGCGTGGTCGTGCTGTTCGCGGTGCTGGCGTTCGCGCACTGGGGGACGCGTTTCATCACGCGGCCGCTGGGTGAGATCGCCGCCGCGGCGGAAGAGATTGCCTCTTCCGGGCGGCCGGTGGCTACGCTCCCGACTCGGCAGGACGATGAATTCGGCCGGCTGGCGAGTGCCTTCAACACCATGGTGGAGCGTCTGCGGGAATCGTATGCGGAGCTGGAGAACCGGGTGCTGGCACGTACCCGCGAATACGAACGCAGCCGCCGCGAGGTGGAGGAGGCCAGCAAGCTGCTGCGTGAAGCGGTTCAGAGCATCGCGGTCGGTTTCACGATCTACGACGAGAACGACCGCTTGGTGATGTGCAACGAGGCCTACCTGCGCTTCTACGAGCAAAGCCGCGATCTCATCGTGCCGGGTGCGCGTTTTGAGGACATCGTGCGCCAGGGAGCGCTGCGCGGGCAGTATGCCGAGGCGGTGGGCGACGTGGAGGCGTGGGTGACCCGGCGTGTGGTCCAGCACCGCCAGGCCCAGGGCGCGCCCATCGAGCAGCGCCTGGACGACGGCCGCTGGCTGCTGATTATCGAACACCGCACGCCCAGCGGTTACATCGTTGGCAACCGCATCGACATCACCGAGTTCAAGGCAACCGCCCAAGCGCTTCGGGAAAGCGAGGAGCGCTGGGAGCTGGCTCTGCGCGGTGCCAACGACGGTGTCTGGGACTGGAATCTCGTGACCGGCGAGGCGTTCTACTCGGATCGCTGCAAGACCATGCTGGGCTTTGAGAGTAGCGAGATCGGCAACACCATGGATGAGTGGCTGCTGCGTGTGCACCCGGACGATATCGAACACACGCGCCAGCGCTACATGAAGCATCTGCGCGGCGAGAGCGAGTTCTATGAAGCCGAGTACCGCCTGCGCTGCAAGGATGGCAGCTACAAATGGGTGCTGAGCCGGGGCAAGGTACTTCAGGATGACAGTGGCAGACCGATCCGCATCGCCGGCTCCAATGCCGATATCACCGATCGCCGCGCCGCCGAGGCCAGGGTCCTGGACCGGACGGAGCAGCTCAACGCGATCTTTTCGCTCAGCCCGGATGGCTTCGTGTCCTTCGACCTCGATCGTCGCGTCAAGTACGTCAGCCCGGCGTTCAAGCGCATGACAGGTCTTGACGAGGCGGAGGTGGTCGGCCTCGACGAGGCGTCCTTCTCGCAGCAGCTGGCGCAGCAGTGCAGCAGCCAGGCGCGATTCCCCGGCATGGACGCCCTGCGGGCCAGGCATTCGGACGAGATCGAGAAGCTGGGCATCCACACCAACACACGGCGGCACCTGATCGAGATGGCCCAGGCCGGCAAGCGCACCCTGGAGGTGGGGGTGCGCATGTCCGACGCCGAAACGGTGTCGCAGATCCTGTACTTCCGTGACGTCACGCACGAGACTGAAGTCGACCGGATGAAGAGCGAGTTCCTGTCGACGGCGGCGCATGAACTGCGTACGCCCATGTCCAGCATCTACGGCTTCTCGGAGCTGCTGCTCGCGCAGCGCCTGTCGGAGCAGAAGAAGCTGGACTGCATCAGCGCTATCCACCGGCAGTCCAAGCTCATGATCTCGATCGTCAACGAACTGCTCGACCTGGCGCGCATCGACGCGCGTCGTGGCAAGGATTTCGATTTCGCCCGGCTCGATCTGCGTGGATTGTTGAACGAGATCATCGTCAACTTCAAAGCGCCGAACGAGCGCCCGGGACCGATTCCGCCGGGCAACACGACGTCGCACTGGGTGATGGCCGATGTGACCAAGCTGACGCAGGCCGTGACCAACGTCCTGTCCAATGCCTACAAGTACTCGCCCGATGGCGGGGATGTCTCCATCGAACTTGTCGAGCGGCCTGCCTCCGCCGGTGCGGGCAGCCGCAGCGGTGTCCGCATCACCGACCAGGGCATCGGCCTGACGCCGGAGCAGCTGGTGCGCGTCAGCGAGCGTTTCTACCGCGCAGACAAGTCGGGCAAGATTCCCGGCACAGGGCTGGGAATGAGCATCGTCAAGGAGATCATCGAACTGCACGGTGGTGAGATGACGATCGAGAGCGAGTTGGGCGCCGGCACGACGGTCACTCTGTGGCTGCCTGCGGCATGAGGGGTTCTTGACGCACCGCATTCTTGTCATGCAAACTGATTCCATGTCTCTCCCGAGTAACGCCGTGCAGCCTGCTGAGGCAGATGAACTGCTGTTTGCGGAAGATCTGCCGCAGGATGACCGCGAACCCGGTCAGGCCTGGCGGGTGCTGATCGTCGATGACGAACCAGACGTCCACCGTGCCACGACGTTTGCGCTGTCGGACGTGATCGTCATGGGTCGCACGTTGGAGTTCCTGCACGCCTACACCTCCGAGCAGGCCGTCTCGGTTCTGCGGCAGGAAGAGGGGATTGCCGTCATCCTGCTGGATGTCGTGATGGAAAGTGAACACGCCGGCCTGGAACTGGTGAAGACCATCCGCCAGTCGCTCAAGCTGGCGGATGTCCGCATCATCCTTCGTACCGGCCAGCCTGGCCAGGCGCCGGAGATCGAGACCATTCACGACTACGACATCAATGACTACAAGACCAAGTCCGAGTTGACGCGGACCAAGCTGTTTGCGTCGATTACCTCGGCCGTGCGTGCCTATCAGCAGATCCGTGCGCTGGACGAACTCGCGTTCTATGACCGCCTGTCGCGACTGCCGAATCGCAACCGCTTCATCGACCTGGTGGAGGAGCAGCTCAGGCAGGCTGGCGGCAAGGACCAGGTCATCGCCATCCTCGACATCGACGATTTCGCCGAGGTCAATGACGCGCTGGGGCACCAGCAAGGCGACCGGCTGCTGCAGGCCGTGGCCGACCGCCTGCGTAGCCGGCTTGGGCAGGATGTGCTGCTGGCCCGTATCGGCAGCGACACCTTCGGCTTGATGGGACGCGTCAGCACCCTCTATCCCTTCGGGCTGCTCGACCTGTTCCAGGAACCGTTTACGGTGCTCGATGGCAGCATGGTCGTCACCGCGACGCTGGGCTTGGTACGCCTGAGCGATGTCCGCGGTGGCGGGCTGGATGCCCTGAAGGATGCCAACATCGCGCTCAAGCGCGCCAAGAAGAACCGCCGGGGCAGCTATGTGCTGTATTCCCCCGACATGGGGGTCGACATCCGCGAGCGCGTGCGGCTGCTGCGGGGGCTGCGCAGTGCGGTCGACAACGAGCGCCTGTTCATCGTTTACCAGCCACAGATTCATCTCGACACCGGGCGTGTAGTTGGCCTGGAAGCGCTGTTGCGCTGGCGTGACGACAAGGATGGTTTCGTACCGCCCGACCAGTTCATTCCGCTGGCCGAAGCCTCAGGGCTGATCGTGGTGCTGGGCGACTGGGTGCTGCGGACCGCCTGCCACGAGCTCATCCGTTTCCAGGCCATGGGCTGGCCGAAGCTGCGCGTGTCGGTCAATGTGTCGCAGGTTCAGTTCCGCCATCCGGCCTTTCTGGCCAAGCTGCAGGCGGCTTTGATGGACACCGGCATCCACCCGGGCGATCTGGAACTGGAGCTCACCGAATCGATCGCCATGGAAGACGCCGGCTTCATTCTCGACACCCTGACAGCCATCAAGGCCCTGGGCATCTCGATCGCGATTGACGACTTCGGCACCGGCTATTCCTCGCTGGGCCAGCTGCGCCAGCTGCCGGTGGATCGCCTGAAGATCGACCGCGTCTTTGTGCGGGAACTCGACCATGAAGTGCAGGGCGGCCACATCGCCAATATGGTGGTGGAACTCGGGCGTAACCTGGGGCTGACGGTGATTGCCGAGGGTGTCGAGGACGAAGCGCAGGCGCAGGCCCTCCGAGCCATGGGCTGCCATGAAGCGCAGGGGTTTCTGTACGCCCGTCCCTTGACGGTGCCGGACCTCAGGAACTGGCTGCTCGAACACGATCCGCCGGCGCAACGCTGAAAGCCGTGGAGCTACACTCGCTCCACCATGTACCTGCCGCCACAATTCAAGTCCGATGACCGCAGCCATGCGCTGGCGCTGATGCGTGCCAGCCCGCTGGCCAGCCTCATCAGCACCGACGCGCAGGGTTGGCCGTTTGTCACGCACCTGCCCTTGCATGTCGAAGAGCGGGGCGATGAGCTGCTGCTGCTGGGCCATGTCGCCAGGCCCAACCCGCACTGGCGCTACCTGCAGTCGTCTCCGCAGGCACTGGTGACGTTCCTCGGGCCGCACGGCTACATGTCACCGTCGGTCTACCCCGACCAGCAGCGCGTGCCCACCTGGAACTACGTGGCGGTGCACTGCAGGGTAACGGCAACGCTGGTCGAGACGCCCGAGGCCAAGGACGCCTTGCTGAAGAAGCTCATTGGCGACCACGAGCCAGCCTATGCGGCGCAATGGCGCAGCCTGGGGGAAGACTATGCGCACAAGATGCTGGCTGGCATCGTGGCGTTCGAGCTGCGCGTCGCCGAATGGCAATGCAAGATCAAACTCAACCAGCATCGCCCGGAATCGCACGCCGCCATGCGGGCGCACCATGCGGCCGGCGACGCCGCTGCCCAGGCCTTGGTGACCTGGATGGACCAACTGGGAATGGGTACGGATGAGTGATGCCCAATTCATGGCGCAGGCGCTGCAGCAGGCCCGGCTGGCGGCGCAGGCGGGCGAAGTGCCTGTGGGCGCGGTGGTGGTGCGGCACGGGCAGGTGATTGGTGTCGGCCACAACGCGCCGATTGGCCGTCATGATCCGAGTGCGCATGCCGAGATCATGGCCCTACGCGCAGCCGCAGCCGCTTTGGGGAACTACCGGCTGGATGGCTGCGAACTGTTCGTCACGCTGGAGCCCTGCGCCATGTGCACCGGCGCCATGCTGCACGCCCGGCTGCAGCGTGTTGTCTACGGCGCAGCAGACCCCAAGACCGGCGTGGCCGGCTCGGTACTGGACTTGTACGCCCAGCCACAACTTAACCACCAGACCCAGGTACAGGGAGGGGTGCTGGCCGAGGAGTGCAGCGCCTTGCTGCAAGAGTTCTTCCAGCAGCGACGTGGCCAGGCGCGCAGCATCAGCCAGCCGTTGCGGGACGACGCCGTGCGCACCCCGGAAGCCCGCTTTGCTAACCTGCCGGACTACCCTTGGCAGGCCCGCTACCTGAACGACCTGCCGGCCCTGGCCGGCCTGCGCATGCATTACCTGGACGAAGGTCCGGAGGATGCGCCGCTGACCTGGCTCTGCTTGCACGGCAATCCGGCCTGGAGCTACCTCTACCGCAAGATGATCCCGGTTTTCCTGGCGGCAGGGCATCGCGTGGTGGCACCGGACCTGATCGGCTTTGGCAAGAGCGACAAGCCCAAGAAGGAGTCAGCCCACAGCTTCAGCTGGCACCGCCAGGTGTTGCTCGAGTTCGTGCAGCGCCTCGACCTGAGCCGGGTGGTGCTGGTCGTGCAGGACTGGGGTGGCTTGCTCGGCCTGACCTTGCCCATGGCCGATCCGGGGCGCTACCACGGTCTGCTGGTCATGAATACGCTGCTGGCCACGGGCGATGCGCCGTTGTCGCCAGGCTTTCTGGCGTGGCGTGAGATGTGCGCTCAGAAGCCAGATTTCAGCGTCGGCCGCTTGCTGGCCCGTGGCAACCCGACGATGCGGGCCGAAGAGTGTGCTGCCTATGACGCACCGTTCCCGGACCGTGGCCACCGCGCCGCCTTGCGTGCGTTTCCGCCCATGGTGCCCGAGACCGAGGAGGCCGACGGCGCGGCGCCGTCCCGCCAGGCGCGCGAGTTCTGGCGCCACGACTGGACCGGCCGCAGCCTGATGGCCATCGGCGCACAAGACCCCGTCCTGGGCCCGCCCAGCATGCGGGCGCTGCACACGCTCATCCGGGGCTGTCCGGCACCTTTGCTGCTGACGCAGGCCGGGCATTTCGTGCCGGAGCAGGGCGCGGCCGTGGCGCAGGCTGCCGTTCATCACTTTGCCGACTGAGCACGGCAGCGGACCCCTTCATCTCATGAAAAAGCACATCTACATCTATTCCCCCTCGGGCGCCGTGCGCGACAAGGCGGCATTTCGACGCGGCATCAAGCGTCTGCAGGCACTGGGACATGAGGTCGAGGTTGACCCGGCAGCGCTGGCCAGTTTCCAGCGTTTTGCCGGCGACGATGCCACCCGCCTGGCGGCCATCGGGCGCGCCGCGGCCAGTGGTGCGGATG
>Ga0114939_10000156_pt1 | contig 57450 bp, 56 predicted proteins | sample AshMeaCrysSpring_FD_87196 | JGI IMG/M metagenome (GOLD analysis project Ga0114939, IMG submission 87196) | Groundwater microbial communities from Big Spring, Nevada to study Microbial Dark Matter (Phase II) - Ash Meadows Crystal Spring | ecosystem: Environmental > Aquatic > Deep subsurface >...
CGAATCCTGAGAAGCCTGATCCAACCCTAGAGAAAGCCAAACCGAATCCTGAGAAGCCTGATCCAACCCTAGAGAAAGCCAAACCGAATCCTGAGAAGCCTGATCCAATCCTGAAGAAAGCCAAACCGAATCCTGAGAAGCCTGATCCAATCCTAGAGAAAGCCAAGAGCACAACACCTGACCTTTTTTGATCCCATCCAAGACCATGAAAAAACTTTTCTGAACCTTTGAAAACCCAAACCAAAATCCAAATCCCTGAGAAGACCACCCCCTTTGGAACACAAACCCATCCAATCCCTTTGAAGAAAAACAGAAATCAGTCGCAAAAGCTTGTATCACAACCATCCGAAAGGCAAAAGATTTTTAGACAGATTCACAACCTCTGACTGAACCACACCAGAATCCCTCCGCCCCTGCGGAGGGATTTTTTGTTTCCCGGGCTCCGGCGCCGCCCTGCGCATTTGTGGATTCCTTCGTACATTCCCTGTCCAATTACCAAAACATGAGAAAACTGATTGTTTCAGCGCTCCTGCTTGCGCTGATTTTGCCTTCCATCGCCCAGAAGAAAAAAGAAGTGACGGCTCAGCCGTCGGCACCCAACACGGATTCGCTGCTGTTCAGCAAGGTTAAATACCGGCTTGTTGGACCCTGGCGGGGCGGACGCAGCGCGGCAGCCACAGGAAGTTATAAGAACCGCAATACCTTCTATTTCGGTGCTACCGGAGGCGGGGTCTGGAAGACCTCAGACGGCGGCAGCAACTGGAAGAATATCAGCGATAAGTATTTCGGCAGCACCATTGGATCTGTATCCGTGGCCCCCTCAGATGAAAACATCATATACGTGGGCGAGGGTGAGAATACCATGCGTGGAAACGTGAGTGAAGGGTTGGGTGGAATATGGCGTTCCAATGATGGTGGACGGAGCTGGAAGAACCTGGGCCTTAAAGAAGGCAGGCATATCATCCGGCTCATCATACATCCCGTGAATCCAGACATTGTCTGGGCGGCGGTTATGGGACACCTGTTTGGACCCAATGAAGAAAGAGGCGTATACAAAACGACCGACGGTGGAAAGACCTGGAAGCGTACCCTGTTTGTCAATAACCAGACCGGGGCCAGTGATCTTGTGATGGAGCCTGGTAATCCATCTGTGTTGTATGCCGGAACCTGGCGTTTGATCCGGACTCCATATAGCCTGGAAAGCGGGGGAGAGGGCAGCGGTCTGTGGAAGAGTACGGATGGTGGAGAGACCTGGACCAATATCACTTCCCGGAAAGGGTTGCCCAAAGGGCTTTGGGGGATCGTGGGCGTAGCCGTGGCACCGTCGAATACGGATAAAGTGTATGCGATTGTTGAAAATGCAAACGGTGGTTTATACGCAAGCAGTGACGGAGGCGAGACCTGGACCCTGCAGAGCAACGACAATAATATCCGTCAGAGAGCCTGGTATTATACAAAGGTGTTTGTGGATCCCAAAAATGAAAATACCGTCTACTGTCCCAATGTAAATTTCATGGTAAGCAGGGATGGGGGTAAGAATTTTTCCAGCCTTCGCACACCACATGGAGATCACCATGATCTTTGGATCGACCCGGAAGATCCCAAGCGCATGATTGTTGCGGATGATGGAGGTGCACAGGTCAGTTTCGATGGAGGGTCCAACTGGAGCACTTATATGAACCAGCCCACTTCCCAGTTGTACCGTGTGTCCACGGATAATTCTTTCCCATACCGGATTCTGGCTGCTCAACAGGACAACTCAACGATGCGAATCAAGTCCACGTCTTACTCCAATGCAATTGGAGAAAAGGACTGGGAGGAAACCGCCGGTAGCGAGAGCGGTTATGTAGTTGCAGATCCCCTCAATCCGGATGTTGTCTATGGGGGTAATTATGGCGGGTACCTGTCCAGGCTGGATCATCGTACGGGTGAAAACCGTGCCATTTCAGTATGGCCGGATAACCCGATGGGAGCCGGCGCAGATGTGCAGAAATATCGCTTCCAGTGGAACTTCCCCATTTTCTTTTCGCCGCACAATCCAAAGCGGCTCTACTGTGCGGGCAACGCGCTGTTCATGACGGAAAATGAAGGGGCGAGTTGGACACAGATTTCGCCGGACCTGACCACCAATGATAAAAGCAGGCAGGCATCCAGTGGTGGTCCCATTACGAAGGACAACACGTCAGTGGAGTATTATTGCACCATCTTTACGGCAACCGAGTGTCCCATGGAGAAGGACCTGCTTTGGGTGGGAAGCGATGACGGGTTGATCCATGTCAGCAAGGATGGAGGTAAGAACTGGGAGAATGTAACGCCCAAAGATCTCCCCAAATGGATGATGTGGAATTGTGTGGAGCCCGACCCATTCAAGAAAGGAGCTGCCTACTTTGTGGGAACCAGGTATAAGAGCGATGATTTCGCTCCCTATATCTATAAAACGGAAGATTATGGTAAGAGTTGGAAGCTGATCACCACGGGGATCAACCGCATGCATTTCACGCGTGCTATGAGGGCAGACAGAAAGAAGCCTGGTTTGTTGTACGCTGGAACGGAATATGGCATGTATATCAGTTATAATGATGGGGTTTCCTGGAAGCCCTTCCAACAGAATCTGCCGATTGTTCCCATCACGGATCTGACCATTAAGAACAATGACCTCATCGTTGCCACCCAAGGTCGCGCCTTGTGGGTGATGGATGATCTGACCATGGTCCAACAGGCAGATGCTTCCACGCTGCAGAAGAACCTTCATGTCTATCCTGTTAACAATCCTTATCGCATCATGCCGGATCCATTCGCTGCCTTCAGGCCTCAGGCAGTCAATGCAGGCGCCAATCCGCCCAAAGGTGCCGTGATCAACTACTATGCCGGTAAGGCAACGGATAGCACCAGGGGATCGATTTCCATTATGGACGGAAGCGGTAAGACCATCAAAACCTTTAGCACGGATAGCAAGGAACAGAAACTTGAGCTGAATCCTGGCATGAACCGGTTTGTGTGGGACCTCAAGTATCCGGATGCGGAAAAGGCAGATGGCATGATTCTCTGGAATGGCACACCTGCAGGCATTGTAGCTCCTCCCGGAAAATATAAGGCCAGGGTAAAAGTGGGAACGGATTCGATCGATCAGTCGTTTGAATTGCTGGCAGATCCAAACTATCAGTGTTCCCAGGCCGATTATGATGCTCAGTTTGCATTTCTGCAACAGGTGCAGGGTAAGTTCAATGAAGTGCAGCGTGGTGTGAAAGATATCCGCAGCGCACGCACACAGATCAATGACTTCGTGGCAAAACAAGGTAAGGATTGTCCAAAGGATGTCAAACAAATGGCGGACAGCATCAATAAGCAACTCACTGCCATTGAAGAGAACCTTCATCAGACCAAGGCCAAGAGCGGGCAGGATGTGCTCAACTATCCCATTCGCTTAAACGATAAACTGAGTGGTGTTTTCGATATGGCGAATAGTGGAAATATGGCTCCAAGTAAACAGGCCCGGGATGTTTATGCAGATATTTCCGCCAAGGCGGATCAGGAACTTGCGAAGCTGAAACGCGTTATGGATCAGGACATTCCGCGGTTTAACCAGTTGGTAAGAGAGAAATCGCTCCCGGTGATTACCGTAAAAAAAGAAATGCCATAAGGGGATTTACGATTGCCTGAATTCAATTCTGGCATGGTTTTGAAGGCGGATAGGGTGAATCCTTATCCGCCTTCATCATTAAAATCCATTGGTTATGAAAAGAATCTATGCAACCAATTTCGGTATTTGCCTGGCGATGATATTGGCTTTCTATGCAGCTTTTTTCTGGCTCACGAAGTTTATGGCTTCGAATTGATTTTCACTCAGAGTTGTTTGCCGCTGGCATCCAGTTTCCGAACCTTTGTATTGCCACCACCCTCGAGGCCGAGGCTATGGGGTTTGTTGGTTTTCCAGGCTCCCCGGGTGAAGTCCGGAATATCAACCGTCCGGGATTTGTTGGCAACGGATGTCTCACTCAGTGGTGCAATGGCACTCCATAGCGCGGCATCATAAACATCCTGGTCAAGCGGCAGACCATTGCGGAGGCAATCAATCAGTCTCCAGTCCATGACGAAATCCATTCCGCCATGGCCGCCCACGTTTTTGGCAATTTCTCCAATATGTTTGATCAGGTCCGGGGTATATTTTGATTCCATTTCTTTGAATGCATCCGGTTTCAGCCACTCATGTCCAAAAGAAATTCTGGCGGGTGATGGCCATTTGCTGGCTGCACCTTTGGTGCCGCTGATCAGATGAATGCGGGAGTAGGGCCGGGGCGATGTGACGTCATGCTGTACCATGATTGTTTTTCCTTTGGCTGTGCGAATCAGGGTGGTATTCATATTGCCCCGATAAGGCTGATCCACGTATGGTTTATAGAAATCATCCGTTGCTGCCCGCTGTTTTGCCATCTCGTTCATCTGGAAATCGTTTGTGGACATGGACACCAGGTGTTCCATCCGGTCTCCGCGGTTGATTTCCATGCATTGGGCGATGGGGCCAAGACCATGCGTAGGGTAAAGGCTTCCGTTACGGGACGCATTTTCTTTCAGTCGCCACATCTCCGCATATCCATTCGTCTTCATGAAATTCAGGTCACGGAGATCATGGATATAGGCGCCCTCTGCGTGCACCAGTTCCCCAAACATGCCGTTTCTGGCCATATTAAGCGTCAGCATTTCAAAAAAATCATAGCAGCAGTTTTCCAGCATCATGCAATGCCGTTTTGATTTTTCGGAGGTTTCCACCAGCTGCCAGCATTCTTCCATGGTGACTGCGGCGGGGACTTCCGTAGCGGCATGTTTACCCTGCTGCATGGAGTAGACTGCCATGGGTGTATGCAGTTTCCAGGGCGTGCATATATAAACCAGGTCTATGTCTTTGGATGCGCAAAGCGCCTTCCATCCTTCCTTTCCGGAAAATGGCCTTGCTTTGGGCAGGCCGGCTTTTTGAAGGATGGCCTGTGCTTTTTCTACCCGGTCCGGATATTGATCGCACAAAGCCACGATTTCAACACCTTCTATAAAGCACATGCGCTCCACAGCACCCGGTCCGCGCATACCCAGGCCGATGATGCCGATGCGGACCTTGTCCATCTTTTCCGCAGCATAGCCGGTCATGTTGCTGCCCGAGGGCAAGGTGGTGGGAATAAAAGCAGTTGGACTTGCGTTTGAATGAAGACCGGCCGCCAGTGCGCCGGAGCCCAGAGTAATATTGCGCAGAAAGTTTCGCCTGTTCGTGGACATGGTTGCAGGATTTTGCAACCAATATAATAAATACTATGGCCCGTTCCTTATAAATTCAGCCAGTAGTTCATTTTGAAAACAAGTGCCCGGTTCTTATTCTTTAAAAACGGGTCCGTGAAATAGTTGTCCGTATAGACCAGGAAAATATCGCTCATGGGTTTGTATCTCCACTGGAGCCTGCTGTTGATATTGAAATTGTTGTTTTGGTTATTGAATTGAATAAAGGTTGTCCAGAAAATGCTATTGGAGAAATTGATCTCAATTCTTGGCGCAACCAGGATCAGGTCTGTCTTTCCGTAAGGGTCCGGAAACTCAAGATTCGCATTCTGGAAATTCATGGAGAAATTGCCCCAGGGCTGCACGCGCCAGGTCAGGGACAGGGAGCTCTGGAAGATGCGGCCGTTGTAAAATCCGCCATAGGTAAGGCCACCTTCCACGATGAATCTTTTCCTGCTGTCAGAACTGTATTCCAGGTTGCCCTGCCAGTATGCATAGTGGCCCGGGGGGAGTGGTTCGCTGGCTTCATCCGTAAACTGGGTGTAGTAAGGGAGGTTGTTGAATGTGTAGGAAAGATTGGCCGATAGGGAGCTGGTATTGCGCATCAGCATATCATATCCCAGGGCGTGATTGGTCTCATTCAGGCTTCCGTCCCGGTTCCAGACGGTATAATTCTCCAGGCCCAGACGGTGCTGGTTGATCCAGATGCTTTTTGGGAAAATGCGAAATTCATAGGAATTGAAGACATGCCTGAATCCTTGCCGGAAAACGGTATCGAGTTTGGCGTCATAGTTCTCAATCCGGTTGACAAATCCCATATCGGCATAGAATAGATCTCCGATATCACTATAGTCAATAACCGCTTCGAAGGATTTGCTGGCAAACATACCACCGAGGTTTAGGTAGCGGTTGTCTGCGTGGATGCCGGGTTTGAAGGAGTGGTGGTAGCCGGCCCAGCCCTGCCATTTTCCGGCCTTGTCAGAATAGTTGTATTCCAGTCCCGCGTTCCTGCCAAATGCGTCCAGCGGATCTTTGACATCATTACCATCGGTGCCAATTGCCTGTCTGTTCAAAAAATAGCCCTTCACGAGCGATCGTTCCTGTACCCGTTGGTTCAAGGTAGCGGCTGTATAATTCTGCGCCTGGAAACCATCCTTTGCAAGGGTCTGCATATTCATGATGCCGATCCTGGTTTTCTTGGTCAGGTTGCCGCTCAGTCTCAGTCCACCCAAAATGGGAATAGTGAGGCCTTCATCATCCAGTCCAATTCGCCGGGAATAGAAGGGACGGATGGGGGGAATGCCATAGGCTGAGAAAAGGTCGTCGTTTTCCAGGAAAAAAGTTCTCCGCTCCGGGAAGAATATGTTGAAGCGGGTCAGGTTGGTCACCTGGCGGTCCACTTCCACCTGCGAGAAATCCGGGTTCACCGTAATATCCAGGTTCAGGGAAGGAGTCACAGAAACCTTGCCGTCAAATCCTGCATTGACAGTACCCTTGAGGGGTGTATTGTTTTCCGCATTGGTGCTGGCGTTGGCCGTAACATAGGGAATAAAGGAAATATTGGTGCCCGGCGGCGGGGGCGGCTGGTCCCAGACCAACGCGCCCGAATACCCGAAGTCATAAAACGGGAAGTTCACCGGCATATGAGTCCAGGAAGAATATTGGTTATTTTTAAGGTCTGAACGCAGGAAATTGATACCCCAGGTGGTTTTTCCAGCCTCATACCGAAGGGTTTTGAATGGAATGGCAATTTCCGCGGTCCAGCAGGTTTCATGGCGTTCTGTGGCGGAGAGCCATTTGTTGTCCCAACTGAAGTTCAGATCTCCGGAGGAACCGGCGCTGACCAGGTCTTCGGTTTGCACATTGTAGGGATTTACGGAAAACAGGAAACCATTGGTCCGCTGGTTAACGGGGTCCAGGGCGATGCTGAAACCGTCACTGTCGAATATCCCATTGTCCCTTTTAAGTGTCTGGATGACATATTTGTTGGTATCGTAAGCGATGACCATGAAGTAAATGTTCTGATCATCATAGGCCATTCGGACCTCCGTCCTCCGCTTGGCCCTGTCCTTGTCGTTGGGCCATTTTTCCCAAAAATCAGAAACGGGATCGGCGATCTTCCAGACGGCTTCATCCGCTTTCCCGTCCACCCTGATTTTCTCATTGGTGCGACGGATCTGAATCCGGTTCTGTTGCTGAAAATCCAGCGTAGCCTGTGCATGCAGGAGGGACGAAAAGAAAGACAACAGGAAAATGAAAGCCGGAATTCTCATGACAGCGCAAATTTCACCCAAAAAAGTTCACCGGCAAGGAATTAGGGTAATCCGGATTTTAGGAATGATGGGCGGCCGCTGCAGGTTGTATATTCCTTTGCCTTATCTTGAAAATATGTTGTACGGCTTTGCCAAAGTGGTTATGTGGACCACCCTTCATTTCTATTTCAGGCGCATCGTGTTTGCCGGGAGGAAAACAATTCCCCGCGATAAGCCGGTTATCCTGATTGCCAATCATTCCGCCTCTTTCCTGGATGCGATGCTTCTGGCGGTGCTGATGGGCCGGCCCCTGCATTTTTATGCCCGCAGCGATATTTTCCGCAAGGAGTGGGCCAACCGCATCCTGCGTGCTTTCCATATGATCCCGATCTACAACGTGGAACATGGAAAGGAAGACCTGAAACGCAACGAAGAGACATTTGCGGAAGGCGAGAAAGTGCTTAACAACCGGGGACTGCTCTTAATTTTTCCGGAAGGTACCAGCAGGGTGGAGCGGATCATGTTACCCCTCAAAAAGGGGACTGCAAGGGTGGCGCTTCAAACAGAGGGGGCGGCAGATTTTACCCTTGGCCTTTGCGTCATCCCGGTGGGTATTAACTACAGTGCACATCGATTCCGGGCGGACATTCATATCCAAACGGGAGATCCCACCTTGGTGCAGGACTATGAAAAGGACTATCGGGAGAATCCGGCCCGCGGCATCACCCGGCTCACCCGGGATCTGGAAGCCCGTTTTGCGGAGACCATGTTTTTTGTAGCTCAGCCTGGACGTACTCCCTATATAGACCGACTGTTGGAACTATACCGGGCGGATGTTTTTCATGCCCTCGATCCATTACGGGGCGTACCCATCATGGCGATGGAGAAAGAAGTATGTGCCGTGGTCAGCGGGATGGATGAAGCTGATTACGAATCAAGGTGGGCTTTACTGAAAACCTATGATGAGAAATTGTCCGCTGCAAAGCTGATGGACCGTTCGGTCAACGGCCGTTACCAGCTGATCATCGCCCATCTATTGTTACTGCTGGTTGGCTCGCCTGTTTTTTTATTGAGCTTATTGCTCAATGCGTGGCCGCTGTACTTTGGCAAGTACATGGCGGATAAGAAAGTCACAAGGGTGGATTTTTATACCAGCGTGGCCACTGCTGCAGGCGGGTTTGGCTATTTCCTGTGGTGGCTGATCCTCATCCTCGCAGCCATCCTTTCAGGGAATGGCTGGTTTTGGCTGGCGGTCCTCACTGCTCCAATCACCCTTTTCCTCGGCATGTTCTGGTGGGAGGGTTGGGTCTCTTTCCTGGCGCATGCGCGTTATCTTTTACTGCGCTGGCAGCGTAAAAAGGTGATTACCGAACTCGAAGCAATGCGTAAAAAAATTGCTTTCTGGCAATCGCCCGAATTCAGGTCCGTTGTCCCCGGAAATCCACGTTGATTCTTCATTCCATTAAATCAGGCCTTCTTTCGCTGGTTCTTTTCAGCGCCTGTTCGTGGCGCCATTCTTCAATTTTCCGGTGGTCTCCGCTGAGCAGTACTTCCGGTACTTTCCAACCCCGGAAATCATCGGGTCTTGTATATACGGGGGGAGCGAGCAGGTTGTCCTGGAAAGAATCAAATAGTGCCGAGGTTTCATCATTCAGCACACCGGGCAGCAGCCTGCCGATGGCATCCGTGACCACCGCAGCAGCCAACTCACCTCCGCTGAGCACATAATCGCCAATGGAGATTTCCATGGTCACAAACTGTTCCCGGATTCTTTCGTCGATGCCCTTATAGTGTCCACAAATCATCAGCAGCCGCGCGCGCAGTGAAAGTTGGTTGGCCATGCCCTGGTTAAAACGCTTTCCATCCGGTGTGAGAAAAATGATTTCATCAAATGGCTGATCTGCGGATAGTTCTTCAATGGCTTTGACCAGGGGCTCACACATCATCACCATGCCGGCGCCACCACCAAATTGGTAGTCGTCTATCTGGCCATATTCGTTGACCGCCCACTTTCGCAAAGGGTGCACGTGGACCCTGAGCAGTCCCTTGTCCTGCGCTCTTTTCATGATGGAATGGCTGAGCGGGCTTTCCATCAGTTCCGGCAGAACGGATAAGATATGAATCTCCATGGAACAAAGGTAGGCCTTGGGCATTTAGAGCGGACAAAGAAGGCCGCTCATTCTACTGAGGCGGGTCTTACGACGGTCAACCAGTGCCTGACGCTTTCTGCCACCCGGCCCGGGTTTTCTTCCATCGGCACATGGCCCAGTTTTGGATATATTTCCAGGATGGCGTCAGGTAATGCTTTCTTGAAGCGATATGCGTTTCCCACCGGGATGACCTGGTCATCTTCTCCCCACAGGATCAGGACAGGCACGGAGATTTTTGCAATCAGGCTGGTGTCCAGGAGTTGAACAGATTGAAATCGGTCAATCATCGCCTGACGGTTTCCTTCCCGCAGGTTGAGGTCATAGTATCTCTGTATAACGGCATCGGGTACCTGCTGCGGGTTGCCATAACTCTGCCGCAGGCTTTTTTCCACGATTGAACGGGGTGTGACATATTTCACCAGTTGGTTCACAACAGGTGTTCTTGCGAGGGTAAATCCGATGTTTCCCCCTTTCGCAGTCATTGGAAAGCCACCTGCATCCACCAGAACCAGTCCCTTTGCAGCGTTGCGGTGAAGGGCATAATTCCAGGCGATGGTTCCCCCCATGGAATTTCCCATAATGATGCAGCTATCCACCTGGAGAAAATCCAGCAGGCTGTCGATCACCCGGCACTGGTTTTCCACGCCGTAGTCTCCAAGTGGGTGCGGTCCCGTCAGTCCAAATCCCGGCAGGTCGAGGCGGATGCATCTTTTGCCCTCCAGTTGGAAAATCATGCTATCCCAGGTATGCAGACTGCTTCCGGTGCCATGGAGCAGGACCAGGGGCAGTGAATCCGTAGCCGGGCCCTCGTCCCTGAAATGCAGGGACATGCCCTGGACCGGAAAGTACCTGGAGGACTTGCTGCCATATTTTTCCTTGAGCTCAGACAGTGGTTTGTCCGGCACCCTGAAAATGATGAATAGGAAAATCAGGACCAGGGCGAGTATCCCGGTGATGGCGGCTATCCAGTTGATCGTTTTTCGGGTATTCATTTACGGTAGTATCAATCCTTATTCTTCCATGAAACCGTCCAGGTCCCTTCGTTCCTTCTTGGTGGGCCTCCCGATTTTTGTCTGTCTTTTTCCGGAGAAAAAAACGGAGGCCTGGTAAGCCATTCGCTCCTTTTCCTCCGGAGGTGTCTGATCTTCATAGTATTTCACCGCTTCGGCAAATTGTACCCGGTGGTCCAGCAATCCGGTCACCCGGATCATCCATTTTCTCTTTTCCGTTTTTACTTCGTACACATCGTGAATATGAACTGTCCTGGAGGCTTTAACTGCATCACCCTGCAGCCTCACTTTTCCCTTATCACATGCTTCCGCCGCCGCAGATCTGGTTTTGAAAATCCGGATGGCCCAGAGATATTTATCGATCCTGAGTTTTTCCTTCGCTTCCCCCATATCTATTTTTTCATCATAGCCGCGAAATGCTTATGAAAATAGGGGATGGTTTCGATCCCTTTATAGAAATTGAACAGGTCATATTTTTCGTTGGGCGAATGCAGGTTATCACTGTCCAGTCCAAATCCCATGAACACGATCTTGACCCCCAGCTCTTTTTCAAACAGCGCACAGATGGGAATGCTTCCGCCTCCGCGCACCGGGATGGGCGCCTTGCCGAAGCTCTCTTCAATTGCAGCGGCTGCTGCTTTGTAGGCGATGGAATCCACCGGGGTCATATAGGGTTCTCCACCGTGATGTTCAGAAGCTTTGACGGAAACGCCCGGAGGTGCAATCGATCTAAAATAATTCAGCAGTTTTTCCGTGATGAGGGCGGACGACTGGTTAGGCACCAGCCTGGCGGAAATTTTTGCATACGCTTTGGAAGGCAGCACCGTTTTGGCGCCTTCCCCGGTATAGCCGCCCCAGATGCCATTGACTTCGAGGGTAGGCCGGATTCCCGTGCGTTCGTTGGTGGTATATCCTTTTTCACCCCAGGTTTCCCGGATGCCCAGGTCCTCCTTGTAGGCTTCTTCGCTATAGGGGGCTGCCGCCATTAATGTGCGTTCGGCCGGACTGGCCTCCACTACATCGTCATAAAATCCCGGGATGGTTACATGATTGTTTTCATCATGGCAGGAGGCAATCATTTTAGCAAGAATGGTGGCTGGGTTAGCTACGGCGCCGCCATACACTCCGCTGTGCAGATCCCTGTTCGGGCCGGTAACTTCCACTTCTATATAGGACAATCCGCGGACACCGATGTCAATGGAAGGTGTATCCATGCTGATCATGGCAGTATCGCTTATCAGGATGACATCTGCGGCCAGGAGTTTTTTCTGCTCTCGGACAAATGTTGCCAGGTTGGGAGATCCTACTTCTTCTTCTCCTTCAATGCAGAATTTAATATTCGTGCTGAGTGAATTCGTCTGCACCAGTGTTTCCAGCGCTTTGACATGCATATAAAACTGACCCTTGTCGTCACAGGAACCCCGGGCAAAGATTTTTCCATCCCTGATAACCGGGTCAAAGGGGCCGCTTTTCCATAGGTCCAGGGGATCTGGTGGTTGTACGTCATAATGTCCATATACGAGGACTGTTGGCAACGAGGGGTCAGTGATTTTTTCCCCATAGACAATCGGGTGCCCATCGGTCTGGTGCAGTTCCGCTTTATCTGCTCCGGCTTTGAGCAAACTGTCCCTCACCACTTCTGCACAGGTCACCATATCCTTCTTGTGTTCAGTGCGCGCGCTTACGGATGGAATGCGCAACAGCGCCAACAGTTCATCGAGGAACCGATCCTTGTTTTTTTCCTGGTATTCTTTCCACGCTTGCATAGCAAACATTTTGGGCGGTGAAAATACAGGTTTTCACGGCTATATTTTTTTAAATTCTTTAACAAATAAAATCCTGAGGCCCGCGTTACATTTGCCTTCGATTGCAAGTCATCATCAGCCTTTGCCGGTCCGACTACCCTTGAGTGGAAGGTACTGACAAAGGCTGAGCCAATTATGGCTCTTCCTCGGAGCCCTTGGGTCACTTTTTTTGACCGATGGCCTTCAGCAGAAGCATCCTGGCGCCCAGGGGAATCACGTACAGCGCAGCCAACGCGAGCAAAAGGAATTTGGACCATACTAAAGTTGTAGTGAGCCAGGCGGTGAAGTTGTTGTAATGTCCGTTCAAAGCAAACAGCATCAGGATGTTTTCAAGGGTGTCAAATAAGCCGGCCACCAACGCTCCAAAGGCGAGGAAGATACCCAGTTTTGCCGCAAAGCCATTCATGCGGACGGAGATCGTGCCACAGAGGGTATAAAACAACATGGTGTAAAAGGGGATGAACAGGAAATCGATCCGGATATTGGTTTTAGCTTTTCCGGTCATTCCGGCATCATCCCATGCCTGTTTGACTTCAGTGATCTGTTGGGCATTCTGGGCAAATTCAAGGGAAAGTATGGAAAGGGGCGTGTCTTTGGTTTCCAATTTACCCTGGAAACGAAGCAAGAGAAACAAGGCCAGCGTGCCGGAAAGCAGGAATAGGATGATCCGGATATTTATCATGTTGGAAGGGATAAAATCAGGGACGCTTACAATTGCCGGGCAACAAAATCCCAGTTCACGATTTTGAACCAGTTTTCAATGTATTCGGCGCGACGGTTCTGGTATTTCAGGTAGTAAGCATGTTCCCATACATCAAGACCCAGCAAGGGTTTACCTTTAATCGTAGATACATCCATCAGAGGGTTGTCCTGGTTGGGCGTGGATCCCACCTGTACTTTGTTGGAGGCATCCAGGTAAAGCCAGGCCCATCCGCTTCCAAACCTTGTCATAGCTGCCTCAGTAAATTTTTTACGAAAGTTTTCAAAATCTCCGAACTGGCCCTGGATGGCCGTCAACAGGGCCCCCCCTGGCGCTGCAGTGCCGCCGGGTTTCATGCACTGCCAAAAGAATTCGTGGTTATAATGACCGCCTCCATTATTTCTCATTTTGGCGGAGTATTTGGAAATACCGGCCATCAGGGTCTCCATGCTCGTGGTTTTGGCAACCTGTTCAGCCGCCATGGCATCATTCAGATTTTTGGTATAGGCTGCGGCATGTTTCGTGTAGTGGATTTCCATCGTCTGCGCGTCAATCACCGGTTCCAGTGCATTGTATGCGTAGGGGAGGGGAGCCTGGTCCGGAAGGGCAAGCCAACCCTTCGCGGCGTTTCCGTTCCGGGTGGTGCCACATGCAGCGAGGCTGGGGAGCATGGCGGATACTCCAAGGGCTGCACTGCCCTGCAGTGCCTGTTTCAGGAATTTTCTCCTGGACGCACGGTTAGACATGAGAAGGAAATTTTTCTAAAGATAGTAAACTAGCCCTTGCCAAATTTGCTCCGAAGGTTTCGGAAGGCCCTGAAGTAAAATTCATTGTTGAACAGTTGGGAATCGTTCATGGCTTTGTAAATCAAAAATATGCCCATCGGCACCAGCACGCAGGTGGAAAGCCACATGCCCAGGAAGGGGCTCAGGACACCGCTTTCCGCGAATTTCTCACCAAACATATTCAGCAGGTGAAAGACCAGGAAAAAAATGACGGCGATGACCAGCGGCATGCCAAGGCCACCTTTTCGGATGATGGAACCCAATGGTGCGCCAATCATGAAAAGCACCAGGCAGGCAAAGGAAAGGCTGAATTTTCTATGCCACTCGATCAGGGACTTGCGCAGCTCCTTCGTTTTGCGGATATGATCCGCATTGATGATTTCCAGCGATGTTTTCAGCAGGTTCATTTTTTCAATGGCCCTGCTGAAGCTGGTATTGAAAGCAGTGTCAGGCACCAGGTCTTCGTATGAATCCACTGAATCCGGTAATCGGGGTGCCGGGCTGGCCGCAACCCACCCGCTGTCCATGTATTTTCCGGCCACATAGTAGCTGCTGATTTCGCGGGACATCCTGCCTTTAAGGTCGTCTTTCATGGTTTTCCGCAGGGAGTCCGAGGCTTCTGTCAGCTGCCGGACATTCATCATCCGGAAGGCCCCTTTAAATGCGGAATCCGGTGTTTTCAGAACATCAAAACCGCTCAGATCAAAGGCTTTCTTGTATTCTTTGAACCCCAGCCGGTAGTATTCGGTTTCCTTTGAATTGAAAGGTCCTTTCTCCTGGTTTCGCCAGCCGTTTTCCAGGTTGAATTCCAGGAATTTTTTGTCCGGACTCAGTTCCATTTTTCCTTTTTCGGCCACGATGATGTTATCCTGCAGCGGGTTGGCGCTTTCGTATATGATCACATCATAAATGAAATTGCTGTCGGGGTCCTTTCTCCCCACTTTGATGGCATATCCGGGAAGTTTGTCGTAGAAAACACCTTCTTTCAGGTCGAATGCCGGCTTAGCCACCCGGATATCATAAACCATGGTGGTGAATTTCAGGTTTGCCACCGGAATGAAATAGTTGGAGATCAGGAAAGCCGCCCCGGAAATCAACAGGGCAACAAGAATCAGTGGTTGCATGAACCTCAGCAGCGGAATGCCTGCTGATTTGATGGCTACGAGTTCAAAACTCTCACCCAGGTTGCCAAAAGTCATGATGGAAGAAAGCAACACAGCCAATGGAAGCGCCAGAGGGATAGCCGTCACCGTTACATAACTTGTCAGTTCAAGGATGCTCAGCAGGTCCAGGCCCTTTCCCACGAGGTCGTCAATGTATTTCCAGAAAAACTGCATCACCAGCACGAAAAGCGTGACGAAGAAAGTGGCCACGAAGGGGCCAATAAAAGCTTTCAGGATGAGCAGGTCAAGTTTTTTAAGCACCCCGGGAATCAATAATTGAATGAATATCTTTACGAAATGGATGGCGCAAAAATACTGCTTTCAGCAGAGGAACTGAACCTAGCTTCAGACGCTTCGGTGATTTTAACAAAGAATGCGGTCATAGACACCGTGTACCAGCTTTTTGGCCAGCTTTCCCGGCAGATGCAGGAGGATGTCAAACCCATTGCTCTGGAACTGGATGAAGTGCTGGAAACCCCGGCGAAAATCTCGCGGGGAGAGAACTACCTTGAATTGCCCTATGTCATCCTGGACTACCCCCGGTATTTTCGTCCGCATGATGTGTTTGCGGTCCGTACCATGTTCTGGTGGGGCAATTTCATGAGCATGACCTTGCACCTGAAAGGCAATTACCGGGAGCACTATCATCAGCGAATCATCCAAAAACACGAGGAAATTGGGGCGATGGGATTCTATGCTGGCATCGGAACGGATGAATGGGAGCATCATTTTGGAGACGATAACTACCTGGCGGTTTCCCTGATCGACCGGGATGAATGGCTGACGCTTTACGAAGCCCGTGACTTTACCAAGCTGTCGCTTAAATTTCCGTTGTCCGATTTTAATGAGATGACCAAGATCCTGCCGGGAGCGTTCCGAAAAATCATTAAGGTGCTGGAATAGGAACCGCGGGCTATCAGGAGCCGATCCGGTAAAACAGGTCGTTTACCTGGAAATCCCATAGACGTTTCTGGTCTGCGATGTCTTTCTTCTCCGCATAGTCTTTCACCACGAGGATGGTCTGGTTGGAGACTTCGGATTTTTCAATGGCAAACTCAAAATATTCTGTCTTGGGCGCATGGAGCCAGTGAAACCGGATAAATTTATCTTCCTCCATTTCAATCATTTCCGCTTTGTCCGTGGCGCCGTTCCAGGTAAAGCTGAATACACCGTCTCTTTCGTCCACTTTCTCAGCGAACCACTCCTGCAGGCCTGCAGGGGTTGACAGGAACTCATACAGGATGGTGGGTGAACATCTGACGGGGTATTCCAGGGTATATAACTGTTTACTCATTGTTGTAATAGTCTGTTAGACATGTTTTTCAGATACGGAACCCCCTGATTTAAGCAGGGGGGTGTGCAATAATAGAAAAATCTATGCATCCACCAATTTTATTTTAACCCGCTTTCCGGTGGCCCGGAAGCAGACTCCTATGGCGCTTGCAATTTGTATATAAATCGATGTAAACCAGTATTATAGATGATATTTAGGGCTGTTTTGCCCAGTCATGAGAAATGATGCACTAACAATATATTCCGGAGCCAAACCGTTTTAGTTGGGTTAATCCGTGCGCCTTTACGGCTTCCTAACCTAAAACGACTTCGCACATGAGTATGCGTCAACTCAAGATCACGAAATCCATTACCAACCGTGAGTCTCAAAGCCTTGAAAAGTACCTGCAGGAAATTGGCAAAGTGGAGATGATTACCGCTGAGGAAGAAGCCCAGTTAGCCGCGCGCATCAAGCAGGGTGATCAGCGGGCGCTGGAACGGCTGACCAAAGCCAATCTTCGCTTTGTGGTCTCCGTAGCGAAGCAGTATCAGAACCAGGGATTGTCCCTGCCAGACCTGATCAATGAAGGCAATCTTGGCCTCATCAAAGCCGCGCAACGCTTTGATGAAACGAGGGGTTTTAAATTCATTTCCTATGCTGTCTGGTGGATCAGGCAAAGCATCCTGCAGGCCCTGGCGGAGCAGAGTCGCATCGTACGCCTTCCCCTGAACAAGGTAGGGCTGACCAATCGGATCAACAAGGCATTTCAGCAGTTGGAGCAACAGTATGAGCGGGAGCCATCCGTGGAGGAATTGTCCGAAATGCTCGACATCGACACGGATGAAATTGCCGCCTCCCTGGGTAGCACCATCCGGCATGTCAGCATGGATTCCCCGCTTTCTGAGGGAGAGGAGAGCACGCTGATTGACGTGATGGAAAACCCGAACGCGGAAAAAACAGATGAGCAGATCGGACATATAGACTCCATGAAACAGGAGATTGAGCGTAGCCTTAGTACCCTGACGGAGCGCCAGCAGGAAGTCCTGCGCTTTTTCTTCGGGATTGGGATCGACCATCCCATGAGCCTGGAGGACATCGGAGAGCGCTTCAACCTGACACGGGAAAGGGTCCGGCAGATAAAGGATAAGGCCATTACCCGTTTGCGGAACACTTCCCGCAGCAAACACCTTAAGAGTTACCTCGGATAGGCGGAAATCGTCCCGATTCTGTACCTTTGCATCGCATTAGTGAACATCCTTGATGTTCACTTTTTTTTTCTGTAAAAACCAGATCCATGTTTGAGAATCTCAGTGAAAGGCTGGAGAGTGCCTTTAAGCAGATTAAAGGCGAAGGGAGGGTGACGGACCTGAATGTGGCCAATACGGTCAAGGAAATTCGCAAGGCATTGATAGATGCGGACGTGAACTTCAGGATCGCAAAGGAATTCACGGATCGCGTGCGGGAGGAAGCCGTTGGGCAGAAAGTACTGACAGCGGTCAGCCCCGGTCAGATGATGGTGAAGATTGTGAAGGACCAGCTGACATCCCTGATGGGGGGTGAAGCCAGTGAACTGAACTTGCAGGGAAGTCCCGCCGTCATTCTGATTGCCGGTCTGCAGGGTTCCGGTAAGACCACCTTCAGCGGCAAGCTGGCCAATTACCTGAAGACCCGGAAAGGAAAGTCGCCCCTGTTGGTGGCTGCTGATATCTATCGCCCCGCGGCCATTGATCAGCTGAAAGTGCTGGGTCAGCAGGTGAGCGTGGACGTTTACAGTGAGCCGGAAAACAAAGATGCGGTGGCCATCGCTCGGTCAGCCATCGCACATGCCCGTTCCAATAATAAGAATGTGGTGATCATCGATACGGCGGGAAGGCTGGCCATTGATGAAGTCATGATGAACGAAGTGGCCAATATCAAAGCCGCTGTCAATCCGCAGGAAATCCTCTTTGTGGTGGATTCCATGACCGGCCAGGACGCGGTGAATACAGCCAAAGCCTTCCATGATAAACTGGACTACACCGGTGTGATCCTGACCAAACTGGATGGAGATACCCGTGGTGGTGCCGCTCTGACCATCCGCTATACTGTACAGAAACCCATCAAGTTTGTGTCCAACGGGGAGAAGATGGATGCGCTGGACGTATTTTACCCGGAGCGGATGGCGCAGCGGATCCTGGGTATGGGAGACATCACTTCCCTGGTGGAGAAGGCCCAGGCTCAATTCGACGAAGACCAGGCGCGTAAGCTGGAGAAGAAAATCCGCAAAAACCAGTTCGATTTCCAGGATTTCCTGGACCAGCTCCAGCAAATCAAGAAAATGGGCAGCCTGAAGGATCTGATGTCCATGATCCCAGGAGTGGGAAAGGCTATGAAAGATGTGGATATCAGCGATGATGCGTTTAAGGGCGTGGAAGCCATAATCCACTCCATGACGCCGTTTGAGCGGGCAAACCCGGATGTGATCGATATGAACCGGAAAAAGCGGATTGCAAAGGGTTGCGGGAAGGAACTGGCCGATGTGAACCAGTTTATGAAGCAGTTTGAGCAGATGCGGGACATGATGAAAATGATGAATAGGATGCCCGCCGGAGCCCGCATGGGCATGGGCAGGCGATAGATAGGAAGATTGCCTAAATCATTGTATTTTTGTTTTTGAGTTTAGGCAGCGGAGCGTTATCTTCGCAAACTCATTAATCGAAACCCTTTTATTCACACCCCACAAAAAATGTCTATTTTTTATGGCTGTCAAGATCAGATTACAACGCCACGGGAGTAAAAAACGTCCCTTCTACTTCATTGTCGTAGCCGATGCCCGGGCGCCAAGGGATGGCAAGTTCATCCAGAAAATCGGTACTTACAATCCGCTCACAGTTCCTGCAACCATCCAGATTGATCGTCAGAAGAGTCTCGAATGGCTGCACAAAGGAGCCCAGCCCACCGATACGGTGAGGCGGATTCTTTCATATAAGGGCGTTCTCTTCCTCAAGCACCTGCTCCGTGGCGTGACCCTCGGGCTGTTTGACGAAGCCACGGCCATGGCCAAATTCCAGGTATGGCATGAGGAGCATGAAAGCAAGATTCGTCAGCGTCAGGAAGAAGCTGCCCGCAACCGCCGTGGTGGCGGTGGAAGACGCGGTGCACCTCCCCGCAGGACGGAGAGGCGCGCAGACAGTGAGCCCAAAGCTGAATAAGTAAATTGGATTGCATAGAAAAAGCCCTGAGAAGGGCTTTTTCCTTTTTTAGGAGAGGCCCGCAATGGGTAAATTTACCGCATGAATCAGTTGATCAGGATCGGTCAGATGGCCGCCGCGCATGGTGTAGAAGGCCAGTTGATTTTGAAGCATAACCTGGGAAAAAAAACGGATTTCGAAGGCACGGACGCGTTCCTGATTGAACAGTCAGACGGCCGGATGCTGCCCTATTTTCCGGCCGAAGTCAAGGCAAGATCCGCTGAAGAATCCCTGGTCAGACTGGAAGGGATCCAGACCCGGGAAAAGGCCCTGACCTTACTAAAAAAAGGGGTCTGGCTGGAAGCTGCCATGGCACAGAAACTGGCTGCAAAGAATGCACCCATCGCCCTGCTCGGCTTTGACGTATGGAATGAGGGGACGTTGCTTGGACCGGTCCTGGAAGTCATTGAACAGCCCGGGCAGGTTTTACTGAGGCTCGAAATGGAAGGTAAAGAAGTCCTTTTACCGGTGCATGAAGACACCCTTGAAGCCATCGACCATAAAAAAAGAGTCATCCGGCTTGTGCTTCCGGATGGGCTGCTGGATATCTATCTGAAATAAATCCGAGGTAAACATTCCCCCAAGGCCCTGGTCCTAATCCCTGTATAGAAAATCCGCCATCAGCTTCATCCGGTAGTACAGATTGCCCACTTTCAGGCTCGCGCGGGTGCCGGCTTTCTCCACGCTGCCACCATGGAGTTTCTTGAAGTTTTTAAGCGACTGAATTTTCTCATCGATCTTGTCCATGAGTCTTTCCGCCGTCCAGCCTTCATAGCGCAGGTTGCGTTCTTCCAGGATATGCCTGCGTTCAATCTTTCCTCCCTTCAGCTTTTTAAATGCGAAGTTTTCTTTGACAGCATTTCGATATGCTTCATTGGAAAGCAGCTCGATAAGCTGGTCATAGCTGATAGGTGATTGCAGGGCTTCCTTGAAAAGATTGAGGTTATCCCTCAGTTCCATGATGACCTGCTTTTTCTGGACATCATTGGTGCGGCTCTGCTTGTGCAGAAACCCAATGAGCTGTTGCAGCGGAGCGGAGGTTGAACTGAGCCAGGACCAGGCCATCGAATCTTTTTTTGTTTGCATAAATATAGGACAGCCCAGGGTCTGATTGCATAGCTTTGAATGGTGAATGCTCCGCAACGATATATCGCGCATTTGGACCTGGACGCTTTCTTCGTGGAAGTGGAGTGTCTGAACGATCCTTCCCTCCGTGGCAAACCCCTGATTGTAGGGGGCTCCGCAGAGCGGGGCGTGGTTACCACCTGCAGTTACGAAGCCAGGAAATTCGGGGTGCAGAGCGCCATGCCCATGCGCAAAGCCCTGCAACTCTGTCCGCATGCCATCCTGCTGCAGGGGACCAGGGGTGCATATAGCCGCTATTCCCGATGGGTGACTGAAATCATAGCGTCACAAGCGCCCCTGTTTGAAAAAGCTTCCATCGATGAGTTTTACATCGATCTGACGGGCATGGACCGGTTTTTTGATCCGCTCCAGTGGACCATCAGTCTCCGGCAAAAAATTACGGCGGAAACGGGATTGCCCCTTTCCTTTGGCCTTGCCTCCAACAAGATGGTGGCAAAGATGGCAACCAACGAGGCTAAACCCAACGGCTACCTGCAGATCCTGCCCGGCAAGGAGCAGGATTTTTTGAAGCCTCTGCCACCGTCCAGGATCCCGGGAGTTGGAGAAAGCACACATCGCCTTCTGCAGGAATTGGGTATCCGGACCATCGGAGACCTGCTCTCTTATCCCCCCGAAATTCTATTTAAGCGGATGGGCAGATCCGGCGAGGACCTCTGGCAAAGAGCCCATGGGCAGCATGAGTCCGTTGTTCATGCCTACCATGAAGCGAAATCAATCTCCACGGAGAACACTTTTCACGAAAACTTGGATAACCTGGATTTTTTGCATGCGGAGCTGGTGCGCATGACCGAAAAAGTTGCCTACCAACTCCGGGAAGAGAACAAAATGACGGGCTGTATTGCGGTGAAGATCCGTTATCCGGATTTTGAGACCAACACCAAGCAAAGCGCGATATCCTACACCTGTTACGATGATGAACTCATTCCCGCTGCGCGGGAACTCTTTCACCTGCTTTACCGGAAAGGGGAGAAGTTGCGACTCCTGGGCGTGCGCCTGAGTGAGCTTACGGATGGGGCCCGGCAGACGAACCTGTTCTCTGACGAAACCAAGAAATCCGGATTGTATAAAGCCATCGATGAAGTAAAAGGACGCTTTGGAAAGTCTTCGCTGGCACGGGGCGGCAGTTTTGGACACAGGAAGTCACCGCCCGGTGAGACCGGATCCTAGAAACCCAATTAAGTCTACTAATTTGGTGGGGTAACTGAAATGCCCTATTTTCGTATTTCAAAAATGACATATTATGGGACTCAGACTAGGAGATATCGCACCAGATTTCAAAGCGGTCACTACGGAAGGTGAGATCAGTTTTCACGAATACCTTGGAAATGGCTGGGGCATTCTGTTTTCTCATCCTGCGGATTATACCCCTGTATGCACCACTGAACTGGGCAAGACAGCCCTCCTGGCGGAAGAATTTCGCAGGCGCAATGTGAAAGTGCTGGCGGTGAGTGTGGATCCTCTGGACAAGCACCTCGGATGGGTGAAGGATATCAATGAAACCCAGCATTGCGAGGTACATTTTCCCATTATCGCGGACGAGGACCGCACAGTGGCCACCCTTTATGACATGATTCACCCCAATGCATCGGAGACGTTTACGGTACGTTCCCTGTTTGTGATTGGACCGGATAAAAAAATCAAGCTATTCATTACCTACCCGGCTTCCACCGGAAGAAATTTCGTGGAAGTGCTGCGGGTCATTGATTCCCTTCAACTGACGGCCAATTATAGTGTGGCTACGCCGGCCGACTGGAAAAAGGGGGAGGATGTGATTGTGGTGCCAGCCGTTTCTACCGAAGACGCCGTCAAAAAATTTCCTAAAGGCGTGACCGTGGTCAAGCCTTACCTGCGCTATACTCCTCAACCGGATGTGCAGCAGTGAATTGTGGGTTATGGGTTTTGAGTTTGTTGTGATTAGTAGTTGGAAGTAAAAAAATTTCCGCACATGTCAGGCAATGGTCTGGGAGCAGTTGAACTTGCCAAACACCTGGCTGGTCTTGATATCATTGAACAGTTAGGCCACCTGGCGGCCATATACCCCGGCCAAGTGGCTTTTTCTTCGTCCCTGGGCCCGGAAGACCAGGTGATTACGGATATCATCGCCCGCAACAGCATTCCAGTGCGGGTCTTTACCATTGATACAGGCAGGCTTTTTCCGGAAACATATGAGCTGCTTGACCGCTCCAGGAGCCGCTTCAAGATTCCTATGGAGGTTTATTTTCCCCAGGCAGATGCGGTCCAGCAGTTAATGACGGAAAAGGGAGCTACCAGTTTTTATGAATCCGTGGAGAACCGGGTGGAATGCTGCCATATCCGGAAAGTGGAGCCGCTCGACCGTGCCCTGAAAGATGTGCGGGTATGGGTCACCGGTATACGCGGGGATCAGTCGGACAACCGCCACAGCATGGATAAGTTGGAATGGGCGGAGAAAAGGCAGCTCTGGAAATTCAACCCGTTGATCACCTGGACATCGAACGAGGTTTGGGACTATATCAGGCAGCACCAGGTTCCATATAATCCGCTGCACGACAAGGGATTTGTCAGCATAGGCTGTGCACCGTGTACACGCGCGATTGAGGCCGGTGAGCCGGAGCGGTCCGGTAGGTGGTGGTGGGAACAGTCAAAAAAAGAATGCGGACTGCATTCCGGCTAAACACGGTTTAGTCTGCAATCAGCCCTGATTTGCTCCTTTAACCCGGCAATGTTGATGGGATGCCAGGATCAATTGCATCTTTTTGAGTCAACTCACCGCTTCCTTTCCCACTTCCTGAGTTGATTCAGCGTGGCGGCCAGGTCCTTGGTGGGCAATGCTTCAAGCTGGATCTGGTCTCCATTTTTCCAGGGAAAGCTCAGTCCGCCTGCATGCAGGGCCAACCTGGATAAGAGCGGCCGCTCTTCAACCTCGGATTTGGAAAGCTTGAACCGTGATTTCAGCGCACTTAAAAAAATCGGTTGCCCGTCACCGTAGAGTGGATCGCAGGCCAGGGGGTGGCCGGCATTGGCTGCGTGAACCCGGATCTGGTGGGTTCTGCCGGTTTCGATGCGGAACTCCATCCAGCTGTATTTCCCCAGGGATTCCAGGACACGGTAGTGCGTCACGGCGTGTTTGCCTTTGCGATGGATGACCATTTTCCCGCGGATCGTGGGATGCTCACTGATGGGCCCATCGTAGGTTCCGGAAGGCAGTTCCGGATGTCCATGCACCAGGCCCAGGTAGGTTTTTCCGATGTCCCTCGATTCAAAAAGGCCGGAGAGGTACTGGTGTGTTTCCGGGTTTTTGGCAAAGACTACCAGGCCGCTCGTATCCCGGTCGATCCGGTGCACCACGAAAATTTTCCCATATTTTTTGTCCAGCCATTGTTTGAGGGAAGGCAGGTCTGCATCGTGCCGGTCAGGGATGGTGAGCATGCCGGAGGGTTTGAGCAGGGCAACCAGGTCTTGATTTTCAAATATGATTTCTGGGGCAGACATTTGAATACAGGCTTAAGGAATCAGGCGGTAGGCTTTTTTTCGGGATTTTTCAACCGGAAGGTGTCCCTTTGGAAATTCACCGGAAGGTGACCCCGGGCTTTGCCCGAAGGGACACCTTCCGGTGAACGATTGGGCTAGGCTTCCGCTTTACGGGCTTTGCGCAGGAAAGACGTATTCATGAATTTAAGCAAACGGACTTCCTTGTCTTTGAGGAATCGCCATTTACCCCGGTCCACATTTTTCTTGGTGAGGTTTGCAAACATGACTCGGTCCAGGTTGCGAACATCGTAGCCAAGGGCTTCAAAAATCCTGCGGACAACCCGGTTTTTTCCGCTGTGCAGTTCGATGCCGATGATGGTTTTGTCCTTACTGTCCGCATAGGCAAGCGCGTCTACATAGATGGTGCCGTCTTCAAGGGTCACGCCTTTGAGGATCTTATCAAAGTCGGCCTTGGACAGCGCCTTATCCAGTTTCACTTCGTACATTTTCCGCACCTCAAAGGAAGGATGGGAAAGTTTTTGCGTGAGTTCCCCGTCGTTGGTCAGCAACGACTCCGGTAGTATTCCGGTCGAGCCGCCCAATGGGATAAATCCGCTCATTGGTAGCTCCTTTCACCAGTTCCAGCACGGTTTTCCTGCCCTGGGGGTCGTCCATTGTTGTAATATAGTCTTTGGGTTTATTCAGGAGGATATAGACCAGGTTGTGGGCGAGGAAGAGTTTCTTGCCCTGCATTTTGACTTCGTCGTCCGGGTTGACCTTATGACCAGGTTCTGTAATCAATTCGCCGTTCACTTTGATCTTACCTTCTTTCACCAGTCCCGCCGCATCTCTCCTGGAACAAACGCCGCAGTGAGCGATGTACTTGTTAAGCGGCATGCTTTGTATGGCTTTGACCACGGAGAATTTCTGCGCGCCTTCCTCTTTTCCCTTCTTCCCCCTGGCTGCGGTGCTGCTGACCTGGCGGGTTTCCCGGGCTTTACCATGTTCTTTTTCACTGTCTGTTGCCATCGCTCTTCCTGCCGATTTTCCTTTGCCTGCAGTTTTGCCGGTGACCGATGCGGCTCCGGGTCCCTTGCGTTTGGCTTCCTTAGCCCGTTCAATGGATTCTTCCCTTTCTTTTTTCCACTTCCTTTTCTGTTGTTTGAATTCCTCCTTGATGGCGCTGTTTTTCTTCTTGGGAAGGAATTTCTCAAATGCGTTCGTTTGTTTCATGCAATGGGTTTATTCCCCGGCTGGGCGTTTCAGGAAATGACGATGTCTTTATTGGCCAGTTGCCCGCAGGCGGCGTCGATGTCTTTACCCCTGCTTTTTCTAAGCCTTGCGTTGACCCGGTTTTTTTCCAGGTACTGCATAAATTTTTCCATGGCTTCTTCGGTGGGTTTGGAAAATTTTGCAAAGTCGATGGGATTGTATTCTATGATATTCACTAGGTCCGCAGGAACCTGCCGGTAAATCTTGATCAGGTCGTCCGCATCTTTAAGCGAATCATTGATGCCGTTGAAGAGGATGTATTCTAAGGTGATTTCGTTGCCGGTCTTCTGGTAGAAATAGTTAAGCGCTTCCACCAGGGTTTTGAGGTTATTGGTGTCATTGATGGCCATGATCTTGCTCCGCTTGGCATCGGAGGGAGCGTGCAGGGAAAGGGCCAGTTTAAATTTTACCTGGTCGTCACCCAGTTGACGGATCATTTTGGCCACACCCGCGGTGGAAACCGTGATTCGCCTTGGGCTCATCGCAAGGCCATCCGCCGCCGAAATGCGTTCCACTGCCTTCAGCAGGTTTCGGTAGTTGAGCAAGGGCTCGCCCATGCCCATGAAAACGATATTGGTGAGTTTGTGACCTGAAATCTTTTCGCTTTGGCGGTTGATCAGCACCACCTGGTCTACGATTTCGTCGAAGTTGAGGTTCCTTTTTTTATCGATGTAGCCGGTGGCACAGAACTTACAGTTCAGGCTACAGCCGATCTGTGAGGAAACGCAGGCGGTGAATCGGTCTCCGCTGGGGATCATGACGCCTTCCACCAGGTGCCCGTCAGCCGTGCGGAACCTCGATTTGATGGTCCCGTCAGCGCTATACTGGGTGGCATCGATGGTCAGGGCGGGGAGGCTGAACTGGCTTTTCAGTTTCTCCCGCAATTCCTTGGAGAGGTTGGTCATCTCTTCAAAGCTGTGCGCGTGTTTTTGCCATAGCCATTCCCATACCTGTTTGGTCCGGTATTTTTTTTCGCCCATGGATTCAAAAAACGACTCCAGTTCGGGGAGGGTGAGGTGCCTGATATTCGGCAGGGAAGCCTGTTTCATGGAACAAAGGTAACTCATTTAAGGGGGAGGGCGTTCAGCGGGGCCTCGGGAGGTGGCAGGGGATCAACTTGCCCGGAGATCCTATCTTTGGCGCATGAATCCTGTATTTGTAGCCAGTCCCCTGCGTACGCCAATTGGTCGCTATGGAGGCGCGCTCAGTTCCATAAGGCCGGATGATTTGCTGGCCCTGGTCATTCGAAATCTGATCCAGCGAAACCCGGATCTGGACCCGGCTACCATTGCGGATGTGGTGGCAGGAGCCGCCAACCAGAGTGGGGAAGACAACCGGAACGTAGCCCGCATGGCTGCCCTGTTGGCGGGCTTACCCGTGACGGTGCCGGGTACCACGGTGAACCGGCTTTGTGCTTCTGGTCTGCAGGCCATTATGGACGGAAGCAGGGCCATTGGCCAGGGCGATGGAGACACCATCTTAGCCTGCGGGGTGGAGAGTATGAGTCGCGCCCCCTATGTGATGGGTAAGATGGCCGAGGCATTTGGCCGCAACCCGGAAATATTTGATACCACCCTGGGCTGGCGTTTTATCAATAAGCGCCTTTCAGACCTCTACTATCCTTACAGCATGGGGGAGACGGCGGAGAATGTTGCCAGGCAGTGGCAGATCTCCCGGGAGGAGCAGGACCTTTTTGCGTATGAGTCGCAGCGAAAATATTTTGAAGCGGAAGCGTCGGGGCGATGGGCGGATGAGCGGATCCCGGTATCCGTCAAGGATGCGAATCAACAGGCCCGGGAGTTTACAACGGATGAACATCCTAGGGCAACCAGCCTGGAAAAGCTGGCATCCCTGCGTCCCGCTTTTTCGGCCGATGGAACTGTCACCGCCGGGAATGCTTCGGGCATCAATGATGGGGCGGCGGGCCTTTTTTTATGCAGTGAGTCATCGCTCCAAAAAAATAATCTTGCGCCCATTGCCCGGGTGGTGTCCATGGCCGTGGCCGGTGTAGACCCCTCCGTGATGGGGATCGGGCCGGTGCCTGCCAGCAGGCTGGCCCTGAAGCGGGCGGGTCTGGAGATCAGGGATATTGGGCTGGTGGAGTTGAACGAAGCATTCGCTTCGCAAAGCCTGGCCTGCATCCGGGACCTCGACCTTGATCCCTCAACGGTGAATGTGAACGGAGGCGCCATTGCCCTTGGACATCCGCTGGGTTGTTCCGGGGTACGCATTACCGTTACCCTGCTTCATGAGATGCGCAGGAGAAAAGTCCGTTATGGATTGGCTGCGATGTGCATTGGAGTGGGCCAGGGGGCGGCGGTTGTTTATGAGTCCATTAGCTGATGAGCTAATCAGTTAATTTCCTCACACTCCGAATTGCCGGAGGTGATGGTCCATGTGTTTATACATCAGCTTACCCCATTGCTTCCTGGACATTTTACGGAAAAGCGGATGTTTTGAAAATTCATAATCGGCTGAAGTGGCATTTACGCGGTAGATGGCCCGGATCAGTTCATCGCGGATCGCCTGGAATTCTCCTGATACTTTCAGTTTTTTGTTTGGGTCAAGCTCGGGCGCAGTGGGCGAATTTTTAGGAAAGGGAAAAAGGTCCACGAAGAAAAGCCTTGCAAGACTCGCTTGCCAGGGGCTTACGCGGACTTTCGCCGGGATTTCACCGAAGGCCATTTTAACGGCGGTGATACAATGGGCCATCATGAGGGAGGGTGTCATGGTTCCCCACAGAGGTTTTTGGTTTTCATCGATTTTCCGCAAACGTGCTACGAGGGATTCAGTGGCGGCCAGGTCCAATTCCCGGGGCATATGGTGTTGTTTCCGGAAAGATAGGAAAAGCGTTGCTTATCGGTGCTGGTGGGCCGCTGGCCTCTTCCGGAATCCGGGAATCGCCTGACCGGCTGGCCGATTCTCCGGCTGCCGGTATGCGCAGGCATGCAGGTATGACCATTCGGGTCTGCGCAAGTAAAGGGCTGTTTTATACCTGTGTCCGGCTGAGCCATGCAGGCAACTCTGCAGCGGGAATGTTTTGCTGTTCACCGGTCTGCAGATTCCTGACGACGCAGGTTAGGGTTTCCATTTCCGCGGACCCTGAGATCACGATGAAGGGTATGCGCTTTTTTTCTGCGTATTTGAATTGCTTGTCGAACTTCGAATTTTCATGATAGATTTCAGCCGGAATGCCTTTGCTCCGTACTTGTTGAAGGAGGGAGTAGGCATAGACGGCTTCCGCTTCGCCCAGGTTAAAGAAAAGTACGCGGGTGCCCACTGCCAGTTCTTCCGGGAAAAGTTCCAGTTCTTCCATAACGTCATAGATCCGGTCCACGCCAAAGGAGATGCCCACGCCGGGAATGCCGGAAACGCCAAAAAGGCCTGTCAGGTCATCATATCGACCGCCGCCGCCAATGCTGCCCATTTGTACACCCTTTGCCTTGACTTCGAAAATGGTGCCGGTATAATAATTCAGTCCGCGGGCGAGGGTGAAATCCACGCTGACCGGGCAGGGGCTGTCCTGGTTCCGGAGGAATTGCAGAAGCCACCGGAGTTCCGACAGTCCTTCTTTACCTGTTTCAAGCTGTCCGATAAGCTCATCGGCAGCAGCGATTTTTTCATCAACGCTGCCGCTGATGTCCAGGAACTGCATGATGATGCTGATTTGGGCATCGGTCAGTCCCCGATCCTGCAATTCTTTTTTGACGCCGTCCAATCCAATCTTATCCAGTTTGTCGATGGCCATGGTGATGGCCATCATTTGATCAGGTCCACCGCATCGTTCTGCCAGCGCCGCCAGGATTTTCCGGTGGTTGATGCGGATGTCCACGGACAGTCCCAGGGATGTGAAGACATCCCGGTAAATGGCGGCCAGCTCCGCTTCATTGATTAGGGAAGCGCTGCCTACCACATCTGCGTCACACTGATAGAATTCTCGGTAGCGGCCTTTTTGCGGACGATCCGCGCGCCACACCGGCTGGATCTGGTAGCGCTTGAAGGGGAAACTGAGCTGACCGTGATTCATGGCCACGAAGCGGGCAAAAGGAATGGTGAGGTCGTAGCGCAGGGCCCTTTCCGTGATACCCTTGACGCTCTTGCCCTCCAGCACACGCTGAAAATCCGTCATTGCCTGGTCGCGCTTATTCGGGTGATCCAGACCGTTATTAAGGATTTTAAAGATCAGCTTATCGCCTTCTTCTCCATACTTGCCCATCAGGGTATCCAGGTTTTCCATGGCCGGCGTTTCCAGCGGCTGGAAGCCGTAGCGTTCAAAAACACTTCGTATGGTCTGGAAGATATATTGCCTTTTGCGCACGGTTTCCGGCGCAAAATCACGGGTGCCCTGGGGGATGGTTGGTTTCATCACAAAAAATTTTGTCCGATTTCTCGGTTATCCGTTGACGGTATTTTCAGAACCGCTTGAATATACATTTAAGAGTTCGTCACAGGCCTGGCTGATCATCCGGAATACTTCATGGTAGCCCGCTTCCGGACCGTACCAGGGGTCTGGAACGTCTAGGTTGCGTCCGGGTTGAACGAGGTTCATCAGCAGGTCCGTTTTTTCCGGGTTGAATTTTTGTCGGGCAATCGCCCGCATGTCCCGGATCACGTCTGAGGACATGGCATAAATCAGGTCAAATTGTTCAAAGTCGTCTGCCCTGAAATCACGGGCTCTTTGGCCGCTGATGTCGATTCCGTTCATCCGGGCTATTTTCTGAGAGAGCCGGTGCGGGGCTTCATCCGTATGACAGCCGTTGGTGCCGGCGCTATCCACGGTCCAGGACAGGCCCGCCTTCCTTGCCTTGTCCTGCAGGATACCTTCTGCAAGCGGGCTCCTGCAAATATTGCCCAGGCAAACCATTAGAATTTTCATCGCGCGCAAAGATAGGGCGATTGGTTTTTATTGGCGAGGCCGTTTGGGCTTTGGCAATTTGCATGATGGGTATTGTGGAATCCGCTGGTTCATGCATCTTCAGGACAGGCCTGTCACTACCATGCATGGTGGGTTTTTTCACCACCAATAACTTTCGTCATGAAAATCAAACAAACGCCAAAGGCGGATTTTCTGGATCTGCTCTTTGAAAACCGGAACAAAGCATACGGTGCGTACGTGTTGCGCCGGGATTATCCCCGCCATCTGCGCAGGGGACTCTTGGGAAGTTTTTTGCTGGTGGGATTTTTTGCGATGCTTATGCACTGGGGACTCCGGGAATCTGGCCGGTTGCATGCTCCCGCCCTGCCCGATGTGCTTCCGGTGGAGCTCATCGATCTGGTTCCGCCGGACCTGGATCAAAAGCCGGTGCTTCCGCCGTCCGGGGCTGCTTCCGTTCGCCCCACCATCCAGGAACTTGTCCCCATCGTGGTGCCGGACGATGTCACGGTGACGAATCCGCTACCAACCCTGGAGGAGCGATTGTCCGCTGATGCAGGCCTGCGGGACGCTGCGGGGGATCCTGATGCGGTGGCCGGACCTGCGGTTGAACAGGGTGGTTCCGGACCCGCGGTTCCTGATCCGGTTGAGCCTGCACCGCCGGCCATTTATGCTTTTGAAGCGTTGAAAAGCCTGCCCAGTTTCCGGGTGGCAACCGGGCATTGCGTCGGTTCCCGGACCAGCAGCTGGTAGTTCCGGAAGAGACAGGTGAGGGATTGGTCAGGTTCATGGTCCGCTTTGTAGTAAAAGAAGATGGCCGAACGGAGGCATTTGTCATGGAGCAAAGTGGCGGAAAGGTTTATGATGAGGAAGTGCTCCGGGTCCTCCGGAAAATGCCCCGGTGGACACCTGCCCGGCAGAATCAGCGGAATGTGGCCATGTATTTCGTGCTGCCTGTGTTATTTCAGGCTTATTGACCCAATAAATTGGTTTTGGATAGCAGGTATTTATTATCTTGCCCGTCCCACCATAATCGATATGGACAGAAACGAATTCGAAGAGAAAAGGGCGCAGCAACAGGGGCGCATTCAGACCATTTACCATTATGGCATGGGAGTCCTGTGGATCGCCGTAGGCCTGTTTTTCATCAACCATGAGCGCTTTGGACTGGAAGGGGCGTTTGACGCCAGGCTGGCAATGTTTTTCGGCGGGCTTTGCATCTTGTACGGTTTGTTTCGCCTCTGGCGCGGTTTTAAGCGTTAACTCCCTGTTTCCTGGTCCATATGAAATACAATGCAATCAACCGGCATTTCAGATTATTGAGCTTCCTCGTCCTTTTGCTGGCAGTGGGTTGCAGGCCGGACGGACGCAAAGCGAAAGTAATCGCCGGAGATGACGACCTCAGTTCCGGCACCATTCATATCAGCGTGGATGAGTCTTTTCGTCCTGTCATCGATTCCCAGATCAAAGTCTTTGAAAATCAATTTCCCAAAGCGAGGATCATACCCCATTATAAGCCGGAGGCCGACTGCCTGAAGGACCTGTTGAACGATAGCATCCGGATGGTCATCGTGACCCGCGGGTTAAGTGAAGATGAAGTTAATTATTACCGGGACACGCTGGAATTCCCGCCGATTTTCGGAGAAATTGCGTCTGATGCTATAGCGGTGGTCACACATAACAGCAACAAGGATTCGGTTTTTTCCATGGCGGATATACGCGGCATGCTGATGGGAACGAGTGGGTACACGTATGAACTGGTGATGGACGGCCTCACTGCCACGAGCACGGTCCGTTACCTGATTGATACGGTGCTGAGAGGCGAAATATTCAAGGGTAAAGTGGTGGCTGCCCGGACCAGCGAGGGGGTCATAGATTATGTGGCAGGCAAACCACAATCCATTGGTTTCGTGGGCGTCAGCTGGATTGGCAACCGGGAAGATTCCGCACAGCTCAGTTTCCAGCAGAGGGTGAGAATAGCCGCCCTTCAATGTGCAAACTGCGATGAAGAAACCTATGTGAGGCCATACCAGGCCAATATCGCCCTCAAACGTTACCCGATGGTGAGGGGCCTGTATTATATCCTGAAGGAAAACTATGCCGGGCTTGGAAAGGGTTTGACGAACTTTCTGACCCATGAGAAAGGACAGCTGATTTTCAAACGGGCGTACCTGGTGCCGGAGCGCATGGCCCTGAAGGTGCGCAGGGTGAATATGAGCGAATAATTAAACCTTGTTTCTATATATTTACACATATTCAAAACCGACAATCAAAATGACTAAAATCAAAGGCGGCCTCTGGGCGTTGATGATGATCCTGGCGGGCTTTTCCGTAAAAGCCCAAACTGTGCAGGAGGCGAGGAAACTGATGTACTACGAGCGTTATGAAGGCGCCAAAGGCATGCTTGAAAAAATAGTAGCCGGTAACCCGAATGATGCGGAGGCCGTCTATTGGTTGAGTCAGACCCTGATTGATCTGGGCGACGTAGCAGGGGCGAAGGAAGTCCTGAGAAAGGGGATGTCAGGTGCCAACGGAAGTAATCCGCTCCTGTTGGCGGGAATGGGACATGTGGAACTGATGGAAGGTAAGACAGCAGATGCCCGCCAGCGCTTTGAAACAGCCATCAGCCTGACCAAGGGAAAGGATGTGGCCGTGCTCAATGCCATTGGGAATGCCAATGCCGAGAAAGCCGGGGATGCCGACTATGCCATCGAGAAATTGAAACAGGCAACCCAGATCAAAGGGTTCAAGGATCCGGAGGTCTATATCAATATGGGCGATGCCTACAGGAAGAAAATGGATGGCGGTGGCGCCGTTTCCGCCTACCAGAACGCATTGACCGTGGATCCAAAATATGCTGCAGCCAAACACAAGATTGGACGTGTGTACCTGACCCAGGGTAAAGACCAGGAAGATGTGTTTATGCGCAACTTTAGTGAAGCAACCACGCTGGATCCAAACTTTTCTCCCTCTTATTACAGTTTGTACTCCTATTTCTTTTCCAGGGATGTGAACAGGGCAACGGAGTATTTCAATAAGTACAAGGCAAATGCTGACCCGGGACCGGCCCTTGACTACGAAGAAGCCAGTCTGAATTTTGCAAAAGGGGACTACAAGACTGCCATCGCCAAAGCGGATCAGTTGCTTGCCTCGCAGGGTACCAAAGCGGACGCCCGGCTGTACAGACTGAAAGGGTATAGTTTTGATAAGCTGGGCGATTCATTGAATGCCGTGAAAGAGATGGAGCTGTTTTTTGAGAAGGCAACGCCCCAGCAGATTGTTCCGGACAACTACGTGATGCTGGCACTTAACACTGCGAAATTCCCTGAAAGGCAGGAGCGGGTGGATCGCTATCTCAATGCGGCTATCGAAGCGGATACGGCGCTGGTCAATAAAGTGGAATATGCAAAAAAGGGAGCCGATTTCTTCAAAAAGGCCGGAAACCAGCAGAAATGCGCAGAATGGTGGATGAAGGTGCTTGCCCTGAAGCAGCCGAATGCAAGCAAAACGGAGCTTTTCTATGCCGGACTGGAAAATTTCAACGCTCAGCAGTACAATCGTTCCGATAGTATTTTCAATGTCTACAAGCAGAAATACCCGGATGAAGCCTATGGCTATTATTGGAGTTTCCGTTCCCGTTCCGTCATTGATTCCACCATGGAAGCCGGACTGGCTGTTCCAGATTGCCAGCGGTTTATCGAAGTGGCTGAGGCAGACAAGGTGAAATTCAAGAACACATTGATCACAGCCTATGGTTATATGGCAGGGTATAATGCCAACGTGAAAAAAGATTTCCCCACCGCCATCAGCTACCTGGACCGGATCCTGGCCGTGGATCCGGCTAATGCGGATGCGGCAAAAAATAAAGAGATCCTGCAAAAGGCCGTGGGTAACAAGGGGGGTAGCGGCGCTGCGCCCAAGGCCAGTGGAGCCTCCAGTCCTGTGAAATCGCCCGGGGCCAGGTAGGAAAAGCGGGTATTCAAAACAGTTAAAGCCGGCAGACCTTCGTTCCTCTCGAATGAGTGTCTGCCGGTCTTTTTGTTATTAGGGGTGGCTCCCTTATTTTTGCGCCACCAGCAATCCCGCGCCATGCCCATTTACCAACTCCTTCAGACCCCGGCAACCGAAGTTGCCAAAGCCCTGAGCAGCCCCGGGGACTTTTTTCCGATTGGCATTCAGTTTGTTTTTGCGATCCTATTTGTGGCTGGCATCCTGGTTTTGACCCATTGGGCTGGTCCCAAGCGGCTGACAACGGACAAACTCCAGACATTTGAAAGCGGGATTGAACAGCAGGGCAATGCCCGGCAGCCGATGGCGATCAAGTATTTCCTGGTGGCCATCCTCTTTGTACTATTCGATGTGGAGGTCATTTTCTTTTATCCCTATGCGGTCAATTTCAAGTCCCTGGGCTGGAACGGATTCCTTGCGGTGGTGATGTTTGTGGCATTTTTCCTGGCCGGGTTTATTTATATTATTAAAAAGGGAGCCCTGAACTGGGAGGACTAGGTAAACCCTGTATTCTCTGTTCACTCAACCAAGCTCCAACTGGCCTGTTATCCCAGTGAACAAAGAATCAAAACATTAAATGATTAACTATGTCGCGTCCGGTCAGATTCAACCTCGTGCAGAAAGATACCCGGGATTGGGGCATTAATAAAGTGGATATGCCAGATGGGCATATGGGGGAAGGTTTTTTTGCCACATCGTTTGATAAGGTTGTGGGCCTCGCCCGTAAAAATTCCATCTGGCCGCTGCCCTTTGCCACTTCCTGTTGCGGTATCGAATTCATGGCCACCATGGGAGCAAACTATGACCTGGCCAGGTTCGGGTCTGAGCGGGTGGGTTTCTCGCCGCGTCAATGTGACCTGCTCATGGTGATGGGGACCATCGCCAAGAAAATGGGACCCGTAGTCAAACAGGTATATCTACAGATGGCGGAGCCCCGGTGGGTTATGGCGGTAGGGGCCTGTGCTTCCAGCGGAGGAATATTTGACACCTATTCCGTATTGCAGGGAATTGACCAGGTGGTGCCCGTGGATGTGTATGTGCCTGGTTGCCCGCCCCGACCGGAAGCCATCATTGACGGGGTCCTGAAGATCCAGGAACTGGTGCACAACGAATCCCTCCGCAGAAGAAACGGGGTGCAATATAAAGGCCTGCTGGAGTCCTATGGCATCCAGTAACAGTGGCGCATTGATATCCAGAAATCATGACAAACGAATTCATAAAGCAGAAACTGCAGGCTAAATTCGGGGAGGCCCTGAGCGAATGGGGTGAACCCTACGGCATGCTTACGGTTACGGTTCCCCGTGAGTTGAACCTGAAAGTGCTGAATTTTCTGTACGATGATCCGGAACTGGCTTTCCGGTTTCTGACAGACCTCACCGGCGCGCATTACCCGGACCGGAAGGGCGAGGAGCTATCCGTGATATACCATTTGCATAACCTGGTGTCCAATGTGCGGATGCGCGTAAAGTTGTACACGCCCGCTGCACAACCGGATGTATATACGGCCACGGGCTTGTTTTCCGGTGCCAACTGGATGGAGCGCGAGACCTATGATTTCTATGGCATCAATTTCCTTGGACATCCGGACCTGCGCCGGGTGCTGAATGTGGAAGAGATGGATTACCATCCCTTGCGCAAGGAATTTCCGCTGGAAGATCAAAGCAGGATCGATAAGGACGATGACATGTTTGGCCGTTAAAGGAGCAAAAAAACATTATGTCTGAGCATCAACATATCAAACTACCCGAGGGCTCGATAGGCAAGACCACCACCACGCTCAACCTGGGTCCAACACACCCCGCTACGCATGGGGTGTTTCAGAATATCCTGGAGCTGGATGGAGAGAGAATCGTGAAAGCGGAACCAACGGTGGGATATATTCACCGGGCTTTTGAAAAAATTGCTGAAAGAAGGCCGCTTTACCAGATCACCACGCTGACTGACCGACTGAATTACTGTTCCGCCCCCATCAACAATATGGGCTGGCACCTCACCTGTGAGAAACTGCTGGGCGTAAAAACGCCCAAACGCGTGGACTACCTGCGCGTGATCATTATGGAGTTGTCCCGGATTTCAGATCACCTGATCTGTAATTCCATCGTGGGAGTAGATACCGGGGCTTATACGGGCTTCCTCTATGTGATGCAGTACCGCGAATTGATTTACGAAATCTACGAGGAAGTCTGCGGATCCCGCCTCACCACCAATATGGGCAGGATCGGAGGCTTTGAACGGAATTTCACCCAGGCCGCTTTTGAGAAACTGGAGCGTTTCCTGCGCGAGTATCCCGGCGTACAGAAAGAGTTTGAAAGCCTTTTTTCCCGTAACCGAATCTTTATGGACAGGACCCGGGGAACGGGTGCAATTTCAGCGGAACGTGCACTGAACTATGGCTTTACAGGCCCCAACCTCAGGGCAGCGGGAGTGGACTATGATGTTCGCGTGCATTCGCCCTACTCTTCCTATCAGGATTTTGATTTCCAGGTACCCGTGGGTACCAGGGGAGATAATTATGATCGATTCCTGGTACGGAACGAAGAAATCTGGCAATCGCTTTCCCTGATCAGGCAGGCGTATGAAAAAGTGCAGGCTTTTAAGGGAGCGGAGGCTGATGTGTACCATGCCGATGCTCCGGAATATTACCTGCCTGAGAAAAAGGATGTCTATACCAAAATGGAAGCCCTGATCTATCACTTCAAGATCGTGATGGGCGAAACAGAGATACCCGTTGGTGAAGTGTACCAAAGCGTGGAAGGTGGAAACGGGGAACTCGGCTTCTACCTCGTGAGCGACGGAGGCAGGGCCCCGTTCAGGTTGCATTTCAGAAGGCCATGTTTTATCTACTACCAGGCTTTTCCGGAGATTGTGAAAGGGGGGATGCTGAGTGATGCCATCATCACCATGAGCAGCCTGAACCTGATAGCAGGGGAGATGGACGCGTGACGAAAAACAGGTGCTTAAAAAAAAGTTTATGATCAAGTTTTCTGATATAAAATTGGCCGAGGTAAAGCAGATCATTGAGCGTTACCCGGAGGGAAAGCAGAAGAGTGCCGTCATTCCCGTCCTGCACATGGCGCAGGAGGAATTTGGTGGTTGGCTGAGTCCGGACACCATGGATTATGTGGCATCCCTGCTGGGGATGGAACCCATTGAAGTGTATGAAGTGGCCACTTTCTACAGTATGTATAACCTGTCTCCGGTAGGACGCTATGTGTTTGAGGTCTGCCAGACCGGCCCCTGTATGCTGAACGGGAGTGACCAGATCATCGACCATATCAGGACAAAATTGGGCATTCGCGCAGGTGAGACCACGGCAGATGGTATGTTTACGCTGAAGACAGTGGAGTGCCTGGGTGCTTGCGGTTATGCGCCGATGATGCAGATGGGTAAAAACTACAGGGAACACCTGACCCCGGAAAAAGTGGACCAGATCATTGAAACGTGCAGGGCAGCTGCTGCGAAGAACAACTGATGCGGAAGGTCCTGCTTTTACTGGGCTTTTTGTATGCATCGTTTGCGGTACGGGCTCAGGATACCTCAGCTGTCAAAGATGCAGTGGACAGGCTGCAAAGAAGCCTGGTGGGAAATGATACGATGGCCTTGAAGCAACTCCTGCACAAGGATCTTCGCTTTGGTCACTCCAATGGATGGGTGCAGACAAAAAGGGCAGCGATCGATGACATGAAAAACGGCAGCCTGGTGTATGATGCCATCAACCGGCAGACGCTTGAAATAGAGATATTGAATAAAGCCGCTTATGTGAAGGAGCGTTTGGAAGTACGCGGACGCAGGAACGGCACGGAGTTCAACCTCCGGATTTTTGTTTTGCAACGTTGGGTGAAGACAAAGAAAGGCTGGCAGTTGCTGATGAGACAGAGCGCGAAACTTGCATAGGGAAGGGGATAACCTGGATCCGATGGGTCTATGAATGTAAACCGGAAGGTTTTTAAAAAAGAAAGCAGAGCAGATGGCTACACGCAAAGTATTACTGGACAAAGCGCATATTGAAGGAATCAGGTATTTCGACACCTACCGGAAGAACGGCGGCTATGCTTCGGTGGAAAAGGTATTGAAGACCATGAGCCCTGACCAGGTCACCGAAGAAGTGAAAAAATCCGGCTTGCGTGGCCGGGGTGGCGCAGGCTTTCCTACCGGCATGAAATGGGGCTTCCTGGCAAAGCCGGAAGGGGTACCCCGCTACCTGGTTTGCAACGCGGATGAATCCGAACCAGGTACATTCAAGGACCGCTACCTGATGGAATTTATCCCCCACCTGCTGATTGAAGGACTGGTGACGGCTTCCTACGCGCTGGGCAGCCATCGTACCTATATTTATATCCGGGGTGAATACGCGTGGATCGTAGACATCCTGGAGCAGGCCATACAGGAAGCAAAAAACAACGGGTTCCTGGGAAAAAACATCCTGGGGACGGGGTTCGACTGTGAAATCTATGTCCAACGGGGTGCCGGCGCCTATATCTGCGGAGAAGAAACGGCACTGCTGGAATCCCTGGAAGGCAAGCGCGGAAATCCCCGCATCAAGCCGCCATTCCCGGCGGTGAAAGGTTTGTATGATTGTCCCACCGTGGTCAACAACGTGGAGACCCTGGCAGCCGTCGTGCCCATCATCAATATGGGCGGCGAAGAATACGCCAAAATAGGAGTGGGCAAGTCGACCGGAACCAAACTGATCTCCGCCTGCGGGAACATCAGAAAGCCTGGTGTATATGAGATTGACATGACGCAGAGCGTGGAAGAGTTCATTTACAGCGATGAATTCTGCGGAGGCATCGCCAACGGAAAAAAGCTCAAAGCCTGTATCCCCGGCGGGTCCTCTGTGCCCATCCTTCCGGCCAACCTGCTGCTGAAAACAGCCAAGGGTGAGTCCCGGATGATGACCTATGAAAGCCTCTCCGATGGCGGCTTTGCCACCGGGTCCATGATGGGTTCGGGTGGTTTCATCGTACTCGATGAGGATCAGTGCGTGGTCAGGCATACACTGACCCTGGCCAGGTTTTACCGGCACGAGAGCTGCGGTCAGTGTTCCCCCTGCCGCGAAGGAACGGGGTGGATGGAAAAAATCCTCCACAATATCGAATACGGGAAAGGAAAGATGACGGACATTGATTTGCTCTGGGATATCCAGCGCAAGATTGAGGGCAATACCATTTGTCCTCTCGGAGATGCTGCGGCCTGGCCGGTTGCGGCCGCGATTCGCCATTTCAGGGATGAGTTTGAATGGCATGTATTGAACCCGGTGGAAAGTCAACAGAGAAACTATGGCATCGCGCATTATGCCGATGCTTTGCAGGCTGTATAAATGAAAGAAGGCATGGCAGAAGAAGTAAAAACATTTAAAGTCACCATTGACAATATCACGATCGAGGTACCGGCCGGCACCACCGTCCTTCAAGCCGCGCGGATGATTGGGGGCGATGTAGCGCCTCCCGCGATGTGTTTCTACAGCAAACTGAAGGGCAGTGGCGGCAAATGCCGCACCTGCCTCGTGGAAGTGAGCAAGGGCAGCGCAGCCGATCCGAGGCCGATGCCCAAACTGGTGGCCAGCTGCAGAACGGGCGTCATGGATGGCATGGAAGTCAAAAACATCACCAGCGAGCGCGTCATTGACGCAAGGAACGGCGTGGTGGAATTTCTCCTGCTCAACCATCCGCTGGATTGTCCCATTTGCGATCAGGCCGGAGAATGCCATCTGCAGGACCTGGGCTATGCGCACGGCAAGGAAGGCACGAGGTATGAGTTCAACCGTCGCACTTTTGAAAAACATGATTTGGGCCCCTATATCCAGTTGCATATGACGCGTTGCATACTTTGCTATCGTTGCGTTTATGTGGCGGATCAGCTGACGGACAAACGGGTACACGGTGTATTGAGCCGGGGAGATCATGCGGAAATAGCAACCTATATCGAGAAATCACTGGACAACAAATTCATCGGCAATGTCATTGACGTATGCCCGGTAGGTGCATTGACGGACAAGACATTCAGGTTTAAAAACCGGGTCTGGTTTACCAAACCTGTGGATGCGCACCGAAACTGCCCGGAATGTGCCGGCAAAGTGACCCTCTGGCAGCGAGGAGAGGAAGTGCTGCGTGTCACGGCACGCAAAGATGAGTGGGGTGAGGTGAATGATTGGATCTGCAATACTTGTCGCTTTGAAAAGAAAAGGACAGGCGACTGGCAGATTGAGGGCCCTACCAGGGTAAGCAGGCACTCCGTCATATCTCAGGGACACTATGTGGGTCTGCAAAAGCCAAAGGAAACCATCGCGGAGGTTATGGGCGGCAGGCAGCCAAAGCTCCTGTTTGACATCCATACAGTCAGCGAAGTAAATAAACCCGGTATTGATTTGAGTGCGATTCCGGGTCCGGCTACTTCAGATGTCTTTGAAACCAAACCAAAACCTTAAAACGCTTTGCATGGAATTGCTGATTGTTGACTGGGGTCCCTACATCGAAAAATTTGTCCTGATCGTAGTGGTCATCCTGACTTCGCTCCTGATTGCGATGTATGCCACTTACGCGGAAAGAAAGGTTGCGGCGGTAATTCAGGACCGCAAGGGCCCCAACCGGGCTGGTCCGTTTGGATTGCTCCAGCCGGTGGCTGACGGGGTGAAACTTTTTTTGAAGGAAGAAATCATTCCGCTTACGTCGAATAAATTTCTCTTTATACTCGGTCCCGCACTGGCCATGATCACCGCCATGATGACCAGCGCGGTCATCCCATGGGGCAGGGAACTCAACCTGTTTGGCCGGAACATCAGCCTGGAAATCGCGGACGTAAATGTGGGGGTGCTCTATATTTTTGGGGTGGTCAGCATGGGCGTATATGGCATCATGATCGGCGGCTGGGCCTCCAATAACAAGTTCTCGTTGATTGCAGCGGTCCGCGGTGCTTCCCAGATCATTTCCTATGAACTGGCCATGGGGCTCAGCATCATCGCACTGACCATGCTCACCGGCACGCTTAGTCTGAGCGGTATTGTGAAGCATCAGATGAGTGAAGGATGGAACGTATTGTATCAGCCACTCGGTTTCCTGATTTTCCTGATCTGTGCATTTGCAGAGTGCAACCGGACGCCTTTCGATCTGCCGGAGGCGGAAAACGAGTTGAACTTCGGATACCACCAGGAGTATTCTTCCATGAAACTGGGATTCTACCTCTTTGCGGAATACATCAATATGTTTATTTCATCCGCGGTGATGGCTACCCTCTATTTTGGAGGCTATGACATTCCCTTTGTGGATGAAACCGCGCTTTCTGCCAGTTGGGGGCAGAACCTGGTAACCATCCTGGGGACCCTGGCGCTGATGGCCAAGATCGTGTTCTTCCTGTTCCTGTTCATGTGGGTACGCTGGACTATTCCACGTTTCCGGTATGACCAGCTCATGGATCTGGGATGGAAAAAATTGATTCCCCTTGCGCTGGCCAATATGCTGGTGACGGGTGCTTTAATCCTTTGGTTGAATAAATAATGGAGCCGCAATGAATCCGGGGTGGAGAAATAGTTGGGCGAACCGTTAAACAAAAATATTTTTGCAAACCCTTTAGCAGCCGTAAAGCTGTCCCATATGCAAGCACTGACAAACAAAATCAAAGTACTGGAGCAGACGCCCATGACATTTATGGAGCGGCTCTACCTCCCTTCGATCCTAAAGGGTATGGGAATTACATTCGGGCATATTTTCAGGAAAAAAGCCACCATCAGCTATCCGGAGGAGAAGAGACCATTCAGCCCGGTTTTTCGCGGGCTGCATGTCCTGAACAGGGATGAGGAAGGCAGGGAGCGATGCACAGCCTGTGGACTCTGTGCCGTGGCCTGTCCGGCTGAAGCCATCACGATGGAAGCGGCGGAGCGAAAATCATCCGAAGAACATCTTTATCGCGAGGAAAAATATGCCGCCAAGTATGAGATCAACATGCTGCGCTGCATTTTTTGCGGATTGTGCGAAGAAGCCTGCCCCAAAGACGCGATCTACCTTACGGAGACCTTTGCGCCTTCCAATTATACAAGGCAGAGTTTCATTTATGGGAAGCCGGAGCTTCTGATTCCTGACCCTGTGAAGGAGCCCGAAGCGCATGAGCGCGCCAAAGGTGTCATTGACGCGCATAAACAAAACATGCGCAACCCTTAAACCGCCTGAACCATCCATGATCACTGAAATACTCTTCTGGTTCCTGACAATTCTAGCCCTGATGGGCGCCCTGATGGTTGTATCCAGCAAAAACCCCATCCACAGTGTGCTTTGGCTGATTGTGGTGTTCTTTGCCCTAACGGGGCATTACCTGATGCTGAATGCACAATTCCTGGCCATTGTGAACCTTATCGTATATGCCGGCGCCATCATGGTGCTTTTCCTGTTCGTGATCATGCTGATGAATATGAACCTGGAAACGGAGCAACCCAAGAACCAATGGCTCAGGCTGGCTGGCTTGATTGCGGGCGGAATGCTGATGCTGGTGATGGTGGTGGCCCTCAAGGATACGGAAACAAAATATCGTGGACTGGAAGGCAATCCCGGGGACATCGGCCTGATCCAGCAGCTGGGAAAGGTGCTGTTCACGGATTATGTGCTGCCTTTTGAAATCAGCAGCGTACTGTTTTTGAGTGCGATGGTTGGTGCCGTGGTGTTGGGGAAGAAGGATTAGCTGATTCGCTCATTGGCTGATTAGCTTATTGGCTATTTGGTGAGACGGTTAAAAATGACATTGGGAATCCGAATTTAATGAGCTAATAAGCTAATCAGCTAATACGCAAATAATATATCATGCCAGTTAACTATTATATCTTTTTGGCTATCGCCCTGTTTTGCATTGGCATTGCCGGGGTGCTTACGCGGCGTAACGCTATCATCATTTTCATGTGTATCGAGCTAATGCTCAATGCGGTGAATATCCTGCTGGTGTCCTTTTCCAGAATGCATTACCTGAAGGCCCTGGCCGTTGACAAAGCCACCACGGCGGGTACCGAAGCGCAGCTTTTCGTATTCTTTATCATGGTGGTTGCAGCGGCAGAGGTTTCCGTGGGCCTGGCCATCATTGTGATGATGTATCGTAATATCCATTCCGTGGACGTGAATTTCCTGAACCGCCTCAAGCATTGATGCGGCAAAGAGCATATGCCGGCCCGGTCCGGCCCTAACCAAGTAATTGTTATGAGTAAACTGATATCCCTGGTTCCCCTGTTCCCGTTATTGGGTTTCCTGATCAACGGGCTTGGCAGGAAAATCTTATCGAAACAGCTGATCTCCCTGGTGGGCGTGGGCACGGTTGCGGCTTCCTTTGTGGTGAGCCTGTTGATTTTTTTCGAAGTGAGGCAGGAAGGGTTTCAGCCGGATATTGTGCACCTGTTCAATTTCATCGATACCGGCAAGATCCACATCCCTTTTGCTTTCCAGGTTGACCAGCTCTCCATACTCTTCCTGCTGATTATTACGGGTGTGGGCACCCTGATCCACCTGTATTCCACTGCATATATGCATGAAGAAGCGGCGCCCCACTTCGCTCGCTATTTTGCCTACCTCAATCTTTTTGTGTTCTCCATGTTGCTTCTGGTGCTGGGTGCCAATTATGTCATCATGTTCATCGGATGGGAAGGCGTGGGTCTTTGTTCCTATCTCCTGATTGGATTCTGGTTTAAGAACGATGCCTTCAATGACGCGGCCAAAAAGGCTTTTGTGATGAACCGGATCGGCGATCTTGGCTTTCTGCTGGCCGTATTCTGGATGTTCTCCCAGTTTGGCAGCGCAGGTTTCACCGAGGTATTTGCACAGGGCCCCCAGGCTCCGGCCATGGTGATCACCGGCATCACGCTGCTCCTTTTCCTGGCTGCCACCGGCAAGAGCGCACAGATTCCGCTTTTCACCTGGCTTCCGGATGCCATGGCGGGTCCAACACCGGTCTCCGCCCTGATACATGCCGCCACGATGGTGACGGCCGGCATATATATGGTGGCACGCAGCCATGTCCTTTTTGACCTGGCGCCCATCACGCAGCATACCATCGCCCTCATTGGCCTTGCCACTGCGTTGCTTGCTGCTACCATCGCCATCAAACAAAACGACATCAAAAAAGTGCTGGCCTATTCTACGGTTAGCCAGCTGGGTTATATGTTCCTGGGCCTTGGAGTAGGCGCATATACCGGGGCCATTTTCCATGTGATGACCCATGCATTTTTCAAAGCCCTGCTCTTTCTGGGCGCCGGTTCCGTGATTCATGCCATGCATCATGAGCAGGATATCCGGAACATGGGCGGATTGAAAAAATTCATGCCGGTCACCCATATCACTTTCCTGATCGGCTGCCTGGCCATTGCTGGTATCCCGCCTTTTTCCGGGTTTTTCTCCAAAGACGAAATCCTCATGGGCGCTTTTGTCCGCAACCCGGTTTACTATGTGCTGGGTGTGGCTGGTGCCCTGATGACGGCATTTTATATGTTCCGCCTCTATGCCATGACCTTCCAGGGTCAATTTCGCGGAACGGAAAAGCAGCGCAATGATTTGCATGAGAGACCCTCCGCAATGACCATACCGCTGATCATCCTGGCCATCCTTTCTTTTGCAGGTGGCCTGGTGGGCATACCGGAGGTTTTTGCAAGGGACGCGCACCGGCTGGAGCATTTCCTGGCGCCTGTGTTGCAGATGGCAGGAGTTTCAGAAACCTCCCAGGGCCATCTCAGCCATTCATTTGAATTAATGCTGATGGGCGCAACCGTGCTCCTGATCCTGGGCGCGATATTCCTTGCGCTGAAAACTTTCAGCCGCTATGAGCGTAAAGGGGAGTCGGCCGGCGGATTGGGCAGGTTGTTTGAAAACAAATGGTACGTGGATGAGCTTTATGATGCCATTGTCAACAAGCCCCTGAAATCACTGGGCGGTTTTCTGAATGGTGTGGTGGAAAAGCTGGGTATCGATGGGATTGTCAATGGTATGGGCCGCGGCGTTCAGTATGCAGGCCGCCAGCTCAGGTTGCTGCAAAGCGGACAGGTAGGTTCTTATATACTGATCATGGTGGTGGCCACCGTGATATTGTTCATCATCCAGTTGTTCTGGAAACATTAATACCCGGAAAGCCAACATATGATTTCAGCGTTTGACAATTTCCCGGCATTGCTAATCTGGCTGCCCCTTGCGGGCGGGCTGGCAGCCTTCTTTATGAAAGACGAAAAGAGCGCCAAGACCTGGGCCCTTTTCTCTTCCATCATAACCCTGATCCTGATGGGGGCTAGCCTGTTATATACGGAGAATAAGTATTTTGCACTTAACCAGGTCAGTTACTATTGGCTGCGCGACCTTGGCAGCAGTTTTGCGTTTTCGCTGGATGGCATGAGCCGGATCCTCTGCCTGCTGACTTCTATTTCTTTTCCGCTGATCATCGCCTCCACCTGGAATACCCGATACCATCAGCCCAATATGTTTTATGGGCTGATGTTGCTGGCCCAGTGTGGACTAATGGGGGTATTCATGGCCACCGATGCCCTGGTATTTTATTTCTTCTGGGAGCTTGCGCTGATCCCCGTATATTTCCTCGCATCCCAGTGGGGAGGGGAACGCAGGATCCAGGCTGCCTTTAAATTTTTCATCTATACATTTGCCGGTTCTCTGCTCATGCTGATCGGCATTCTGTATATCTATCTCAAAACATCCGGTCCCAGTTTTTCGATGGCATCTTTTTATAGTGTGGGCCTCACGCCCCAGGAGCAGGCCTGGTTATTCTGGCTTTTCTTCGTGGCCTTTGCCATCAAGATGCCGGTATTTCCGTTCCATACCTGGCAGCCCGATGCATATGAGCAGTCCACTACTGCGGTCACCATGGTCCTCAGCGGGGTCATGGTTAAAATGGGTGTCTTTGCCCTGATCCGCTGGCTGCTGCCACTGTTTCCGGATGCCGTGGCAAAATTCGATAACATCGTCATTGGACTCAGTGTGACGGGGATGGTCTATGCTTCCCTGATTGCCATGCGGCAGGATGATCTGAAGCGATTAATTGCCTATTCTTCCATCGCCCACATCGGGCTGATGAGTGCGGCCGTTTTTACGGTGGAGCACGATGCGATGCAGGGGGTGCTTATCCAGATGTTTAACCACGGGGTGAATATCATTGGTATGTGGATCGTGGTGGAACTGATTGAGCGGGAGACCGGGGTGCGCAGGATTTCAGAACTCGGTGGCATTGCCCGGAAAGCGCCCGTCCTGACGATCCTGCTGGTGGTGATCGCGCTGGCCAATGTGGCCCTGCCGCTCACCAATGCTTTTGTGGGAGAATTCCTGATGTTTAATGGCTTGTTCCGATTCAGTCCCTGGTATGCAGCATTTGCGGGCCTGAGCATCATCCTCTCCGCCGTATACACGCTGAATATGATCCGGAATGTGTTCCTTGGAAATACGAACAGCCTCACGGAGAAATTTCGCGAGATCACAATGGAGCAGCGGTTGATCCTCTCCGTGATTGTGGTCCTGGTCTTTATGGTGGGGGTTTTCCCCGGCCCGATGTTCCAGTTGCTGGACCTGGTGTCTGAAAATATTATCCGTAAAGTAGCCCACAAACAACCTTAAAAAGAATTATGAACGCAATCATTTTTGCAGCGGTTTGGGGTGTGGTCATGATGTATACGGGCGTCGTGTCCCGGAGGAAATTTGTTCCGAAATATGTTGCCATCGCAGGCATACTGCTCCTGATCACCGTCACCTGGCTGGAATATGCAGGCCTTCCGTTTTTCAATTTGCCGATGAAAGGCATGATGGAATTCAACGCATTCAGCCAGGTCATGAACCTGGTGCTGTTTACCTGCACCCTTTTCTATTTTATGCTCAGCGGATCAGACGTGGAGGAAGTGGGCAACTACGGCGCTGATTATTTCGCGCTTATCTTTTTCGTGCTTTGTGGGGCCTCCATTGTCACCTCCTTCAATACCCTGCTCATGCTGTTCCTGGGCATCGAGATTCTTTCGATACCCCTTTATGTGTTGGCTTCGAGCGACAAGCGGAACCTGAAGAGCAATGAAGCCGGCCTGAAATACCTCTTGATGGGTTCTTTCTCCACCGGGCTGATGCTGATGGGCATTGCCCTGATATACGGAGCCACCGGGTCATTTCACCTGGCGGCGATCAACCTTTCCATTCCCCCTTCCGCGCTCCTGCTTTCCGGAATGGTGCTCATGATGATATCCATGGCATTTAAAGTGTCTGCCGCTCCCTTTCATTTCTGGACACCGGATGTGTACGACGGATCCCCGCCCGTATTTACGTCTTTCATGGCAACGATTGTAAAGGCGGCTGCATTTGCAGCTTTCCTCAGGCTATTCATGCAGGGCTTCGGGAAATTGCATGCAGACTGGCAGTTGCTGTTGGCAATAATCACAGCGGCAACACTGCTGGTGGGTAACCTGACCGCCGTTTTCCAGCAGAGTGTCAAACGCATGCTGGCCTATTCCAGCATTGCCCAGGCAGGATTTATGCTTTTTGCCGTTTTTGCCCTTAACCAGAGCGGTAAGCAGGGCCTGATCCTGTATGCCGCGGCTTACAGCCTGGCCACGATCGGCGTTTTTGCCGTACTGATCAGGATGAAGGACTATACATTTGAAGGTTTCAACGGCCTGGCCAAACACCAGCCCCTGGTGGCGGGTATGGTTGCTCTGTTTATGCTTTCCCTGGCCGGCATCCCGTTGACGGCTGGCTTCTTCGCCAAATACTATATGCTCCTGGCAACCCTGAAAACAGGGCAGGCATTCTGGCTGGTAATCCTGGCCATAGTCTGCGCCGCCATCAGCATATATTATTATTTCAGGGTAATCCAGGCCATGTATTTCAGGGATGGCAATGATCCGGGTTTGCGGGTTTCAGAGGGATTCAAGACCACCCTGCTGGTGACCGGCGTCCTGGTCATCGTCCTTGGGATCCACCCGGATTGGCTCCTGCAGTTGCTCAACTGATCCAGGTGCCCCTGGTCATGACAGCATAGCCTCTGGTCATCGAAATATGTGCCCATCCATCATTCTTTCCTTTTCGGTAAACCGCAAAAAGCTACATTCGGGCTATGAAATTCACGGACGTTCTCTCCCTGTCCTACAGGACCGTGCGGTCTAATAAACTCAGGACCGGGATTACCGTAGCCATCATTGCCTTTGGGATTATGGCCCTGGTGGGCATCATCACGGCCATCGAGGCCATGAACAACAGCCTCAGGGAAAGCTTTGCCACCATGGGAGCCAATGCGTTCAGCATCCGTTTCCGAGAGCGTAGGGTCCGCATCGGAGGCGGTGGGGGGGATGAAGTGAAAAAAACCGACAAAAGGGCCCGCAAGGAGCGCAAATCCAATACAGGCAAAATCATCACTTACGAACAGGCACGTCTGTTTAAACAGAACTACGATTACCCTGCAAAAGTTTCCATCGGACTCAGCGGTGCCCGTAACCAGGTTGCCAACTATGAGAATAAAAAAACAAATCCAACCGTCACCATCAACGGAGGAGACGAAAACTACCTGCTCCTGAATGGTTATGAAATCGGGTACGGAAGGAATTTCAACAAGGTGGACGTGGAAAGCGGTCGGAATGTTGCCGTGATTGGAAAAGACGTGGCCGTCAAGCTTTTCGGCGATAAATACGAGCGTGCCATGGAGAAAGTGATCCGGGTGGGTAATAACAAATACCGGGTCATTGGAATCACGAAAGAAAAAGGTTCGAGTGCATTCCTGCAGGCGGATAATGTGGTCTTTGCTTCTTACAGCAATGTCCGCAGGTTATATGCCAGCAAGAACCAAAGCTATAATGTGGCCGTCATGGTCAATGACGTCCGCCAGCTGGATGACGCCATTGGCGAAGCCGAAGGAAAATTCAGGCCCATTCGCGGGCTGGCTGTGAACGAAGAGAGTAATTTTTATATAGACAAGAGTGACAGCATCGCGGAGACCTTTATCGGGCTGCTGAGCACCATCTCTGCCGCCGCCGGGGCCATCGGGTTCATCACGCTGATCGGGGCTGCCATTGGCCTGATGAATATCATGCTGGTAGCCGTATCTGAAAGGACCAAGGAAGTTGGCCTGGTCAAAGCCCTGGGTGGCAAGCGTAACGCCATCCGAAGCCAGTTTCTGTATGAATCCATCATCATCAGCCTGATGGGCGCCATTATTGGCATACTCCTGGGTGTATTGGTGGGAAACCTCGTGGGCAGCCTGATGGATGTTCCGTTTTTTGTGCCCTGGAAAGTGATTTTCGCAGGCATAATCATCTGCTCCCTGGTGGGTTTATTTGCGGGTTTGTATCCTGCATGGAAGGCATCGAAGCTGGATCCGATCGTTGCCCTCCGCTATGAATAAATGATCTGTCATGACCAGAAAATCAACACCTTATTTGTTTGTTTTCTCGCTTTTTTGCCTGATTGTTTTGGGTGCCTGCAATAAGGAAGAAGATAATGCCTGCCTTTCTGAGGCACAAGTGGTTTCCTCAGCGGCTCAGTTGTATGCCGCATCCCCCGGTGTACAAACCTGTGCCAACTACAAAGGCGCGATCCAACGTTACCTGAATTCAGCCTGTGGGGCCACCCTTTCTGAAACCGACCGCCAGAGCTTTGAAAATATCCTGTCCAGGCTGCCCTGTTAACAGGGCGGGCCCGGTTCGAAAAAGCCCCGCATCTGCAGGGCTTTTTTTATCTGCCTTTCGTTTTTTCGGTTACCCTTTAGGGTTGAGTGCGTTTTTGATCCGGTCGGCCATATCCTGCAGGTGGTACCTGCTCATGTTATCCTTATAGGAAGGAATGGCAGCCAGGATTTCTGAACGCAACTGAGTCAGGTGTGCTTTAGCCACGGATACAATATCCGTCCTGGAGGCATCCGGCCCGAAGGTGATGGTAATGCCGGATCCGGCGCTCAGACTGCCACCGGATGATGGGTTGAGCAGGCCGATCATTCTTTCCGTGTAGTGCTTCTGCAAGTTTCGCCTGTATTGATTGATGGTGCTACGGGCGGGCAATTCAGTCCACACACCTTTTTTAAGGTCATTGAAATAATCATCAATGGTGTAGGCATTTTCGAAACGGTTATTCATTGCTACCATCCTGCTCAGCCTTGACGTGGACAGAAGGGATCCCATCATGTTATCCTGCAGTCCGGAGAAGGGGTCAGACGCAGGGCTGGACAATTTATTGAGGATACCCCTGTCCAGCAGCCAGGTGGGGGTTTCGAAGAACTGTTTTTGCAGGAATTGAACGGCTTCTTTCTGCGTGCTGCGGGGAACCATTTCAAAGACATCTCCGGTCTGATCCACGGAGCGGTAAGTTTCATAGTACCCGCCGATGTTACGCGCCACATGCCCCATGTACCGGTTAAACTGACCCTGGACTGCGCTGTACATACTCTGCAGGTTATCGTAATTGCTGGCTGTTTCCTTTGTCCATGCCGGCAAGTTGGGGACGATGCGCTTCAGGTTTTTAATGCCATATTCGCTGGCTTTCATGGAATTGTCTCCCAGGTCCTCGCTTTGGGTTCGGGGGTCAGACAGGTTGCCGTTTTCGTATGTGCCGAACCAGATACGCGGGTTTTGGGCGTAGCGTTCTTCGAACTTCCTGCTCAGGATCTTTTTCTCCTCTTCTTCGTCCTTGCCGGCGGCATATCCGTAACCCCATTCAATGGCCCATTTATCGTAATCCCCGATTCTGGGAAAGAGGCCGGCGCGGGAAATATTATCCTCAGGTTGCGCCACGTAGTTGAAACGTGCATAATCCATGATGGACGCGGTATGCCCGTTGGCTTCCACCCAGGATTTATCCCGCAGTTTTTCCACGGGCGTCTTGCTCGAAGAACCCATATTGTGTCTCAGACCGAGGGTATGGCCCACTTCGTGCGAGGAGACGAAGCGGATGAGTTGGCCCATGAGCTCATCGTCAAAGGTCATTTTGCGCGCAGCCGGATCTACGGCTGCTGCCTGCACAAAGTACCAGTCGTGCACGAGCTTCATGACATTATGATACCAGCCGATGTGGGATTCAATGATCTCGCCACTGCGCGGATCATGGACGTTGGGCCCATAGGCGTTGGTGATATCCGAAGCGAAATAACGGATCACGGAGAAACGGGCATCTTCGAGGCTCATCGAGCTGTCGTTTTCCGGCCAGTCTTTGCCGATGATGGCGTTCTTAAAGCCTGCTTTCTCAAACGCTGCCTGCCAGTCGTTCACGCCCTGGATCAGGTAAGGCCTCCATTTCTTTGGCGTGGCCGGGTCAATATAGTAGATGATGGGTTTGGCAGGTTCCACCAGTTCACCCCGTTTCCATTTCTCCATGTCCTCCGGTTTGGGTTCCAGCCTCCAGCGAACGATGAAATTCGACTCCTCCACTTTCTGCTGCTGGTCAGAATAGACCACGTATTCATCCGAGAAAAATCCAACCCTTGCGTCCGAAGGCCTTTTTCGCATAGGCATTACCGGTAGTATGATAAAGGAAGTGTTGGTTTCCAGGGTCACGGAACCCGCGGCGCTCGCGGCGGGCAGGCTGCGGGCGGGGAAGGGGAAGCTGCTGCCTCCGAACGGCGAAGCGGAGGGACTCGATGAAAAAGTTTTGACCGTCCTGATCTCCGTGTTCATGGGGAAGGTTTTGATGGATTCCACAAAGGAGCGGTCGCCCATCAATCCACCCAGGTTGAGCTGGCGTTTGGTACCGGAGCTGAGGCTGACCGGCAGGTTGTCTCCTTTGAAAAAGTCAGAAACGTCAATGACTGCGCCGGTTGAATCCCGGCCCGGGGATTTGACGTCAAAAGAGGCTGCAATGGGGTCCAGGTTGGAGTTCCGGACAGCTTTATAGATGGGTTCGGTAGAGTCATTGGCCACGCTGATGGTGGTGATAACCCGCATAAAGACTTTGTTATCAGGGCCTTTTTCAAACTTGATCACAGCGGGCTGGTTGGCCAGTTCACCGCCGTATACCTGGCCGCCGCCGGCGATCTTGCTAAAACGGGTCACCGTCATGATTTCCCGACCAAAAACGGAGTCCGGGATTTCAAAAAAGTATTTTTCCTCTACTTTATGGACGGTAAACAGGCCAGGAGCCGATTTCGCCTTTGCGGTAATGACGTCCTTGAAGGGTTTGGGGCCGTTTTTAGGCGGGCCGGGCGGCGTTGCCGTGGGTGCGGGCGTGGCTGCCGGGGCAGTTGTCTGAGCAGGCGGCTGGTTTTTTTTCTTTTTCTGGGCGAAGGAGCCTGGGATGATCAGCATCGAAAGGGTACATAAAAGCAGCAATCGGTTGAAATTGTTTTTTAATGGCATTTGGGAGGGTTTAGGAAGCGTCGAAATTACTCTATAATGCTTAATCTGCCGGATAGTTTGTGAAATGAAATATTTTGTTATCTTGCTCATCCCGGTTGAAAATATTTTTATTTATGCCCTGTTCTTAAAGACTATTTTCATTAGACTTGTGATTCATTCAACGTAACCAATAACTGTAATTGTAACTTTAAAATTAAAAGTCATGGCTGACGCAAGACCAACTGCTACTACGAAGGCTACTACGTCTGTACAACCCAAGAAAAGCGGCAATGCTATTTCTTACCTGGCGCCTATTATCTGTATCATCGCCGGGTACCTGATCTGGAGATTTATCCTGGGTAATCCGGACGGATTCTCCAAACCCGATGCCAGTGGCGGTTTCTGGCCCTCCCATAAAGGCCCCAAGGGTGCTTGGTACAGGATGTATGAAGGTGGTATCATCGTACCGCTGCTGATTGGATGTTTCCTGATGGTAATCACATTCTCCATCGAGCGTTTTCTGACCATCAGCAAAGCGCAGGGTTCCGGATCTATCTCTGAGTTTATCCGCAAGGTGCAGTATCATCTGGCTAACAAGAACGTGGATGCCGCGCTGGCCGAGTGCGATAAGCAAAAGGGTTCCGTAGGCAACGTGATGAAGGCGGGCTTGCGCAAATACAAGGAAATGATCACCAACGGTGAATACAACACGGAACAGAAAGTGCTGGCCATCCAGAAAGAAGTGGAAGAAGCCACCGCCCTTGAATTGCCGATGCTTCAGAAAAACCTGGTGTTCCTGTCAACGCTGACCTCCCTGGGAACCCTGGTGGCCCTGCTGGGTACGGTAATGGGAATGATCAAATCCTTCTCCTCACTGGGTGAAGAAGGTGGTTCCGGAGCTGCGGCTGAACTGGCTGTGGGTATCTCCGAGGCCCTGTATAATACGGCCCTCGGTATCGCCACCTCCTCTGTTGCCCTGTTGATGTACAATATCTTCACCACGAAGATTGACGCCATCACCTATGGAATCGACGAGTCTGGTTTTACCCTGACACAGAGCTTTGCTTCTTTGTATAAATAATCGCCCCCTGTTTGTGGAAAACAGGACTGATTGAATCTTAACCAATAAAGAAGTAAACATGCCAAGTGTCAAGATAAAGAAGCACGTTCCGGAAAACGACATGACCCCCTTCGTGGACGTCGCCTTCCTGATCCTGTCCTTTTTCATGCTGGCAACGAAATTCAAACCGGAAGAGGCAGTGGAGATCAAGACCCCAGGGTCCGTATCATCCGCTGCGGTTCCTGAGAAAGATGCCTTCATGGTATCGATCGATAAAGGCGGTCGCGCGTTTGTAACCATGGACAATCCTGAGTTCAAGAAAGTGCTCATGGATAACCTGAATACAACACGCAATCTGGGACTGACGCCGGCCGAGGTGAAGGCTTTTGTGAATGCCCCCAGCATCGGGGTGCCTTTCAATCAACTGAAGTCTTACCTGGCTATGGATGCGGAGCAGCAGAAAAAAGTCAACCAGCCGGGGATTCCCATGGCGGATTCTACGGGCGGCGAGTTGTATTACTGGGTCAGGGATGCGCTCGTTGCATATTCGGGTAGGAAGCTCAACCTCCTGATCAAGGCGGACAATGAGACGAAGTACCCGGATTTCAAGAATGTATTGAATGCATTCAAGAAAAACGACCAGAACAAGTTCCTGTTGGTTACCGCACCTGAAGACGCACCTGCTGGTTCGCCCCTGCAGATTAGTCGCCAAAAGGAGATCAGCGGCAAGTAACAGGCATTCTAAACCATCATTAAAACAGTAGCAATATGGCAAGTATTGAAGGCGGAGGAGATGACGGCCACAAAAAAGGACCTGGCGTCAAGAAAGCGAAAAAGCTTTCCACGCGCGTGGATATGACGCCGATGGTGGACCTGGGCTTCCTGCTCATTACCTTCTTCATTTTCACCACCACGATGGCACAACCTACGGCCATGAACCTGTTCATGCCCAAGGATGTAGACAAACCGGAGGAGCAGAATAAAGTGAAGGAGTCCGGTGCATTTACCATTATGTTGGGAAAAGCGGACCAGGTGTACTATTACGAGGGACTTGACCCTACCCAGATCAAGGCTACCACCTTTAAGGGTATCCGGGACGAGATCCTTGCCAAGAAAAAAAGCACGAATCCGGAAGATCTTGTGATGATCATCAAACCCTCACCAGATGCCACTTATAAGAATACAGTGGACATCCTGGATGAGATGACCATCGCTGAGATCAAGCGTTATGCCATGGTAGACATTTCAGATACGGAAATGCAGCTGGTAAAAGCAACGGAGGCTGCCAACGGGATTAAATAATCCGGTGATGTGGAATTCGAACGCTTTCCGCATCTAACGAGTAAAACCATTCAACATGGATGTAAACAAAATATTACAAACCGATCTGCTTGATCTGATCTTCGAAGGCAGGAACAAGGAGTATGGGGCTTATGAACTCAGGCGCAAGTACAACAAGCGCCTGACCTTGGCCTTGATGATCACGGCCTCGCTGGCCCTGCTCATCCTCCTCGGTTCTTTTGTGGCCGCCTACACGGAGAAAAACCGGAATAAGCAGGCAGAGATCAAAGAAGTTCAGCTGGCTGAGATCCAGCAGGAAGAGCAAAAGAATGAACCACCTCCTCCACCCCCTCCGCCCAAGCCGCCAGATCCCCCCAAAGTGGAGATGGCCAAGTTTACGCCCCCCAAGGTAGTGAAGGATGAAGAGGTTAAGGAGGATGAGAAGCCACCTGAGGTGGAGAAACTGGAGGACACCAAGATCGGCACCGTGAACCAGGAAGGTACCAAGGACGAGGGTATTGTTGCCCCGCCCGTGGAGGACAAGGGTGCGGTGGTAGAAGCGCCGAAGCAGGATGATGAGGATAAGGTTTTCCAGAAGGTGGAGATCGAGGCTGAGTTTCCCGGTGGTTCTTCCGGTTGGCAGAAGTTTGTAACCCGTGAGATCGAAAGAAATATCGACGAGTTACAGGATGACGGCAAGTCCGGAACGACAGTGATCCAGTTCATTGTGGACAAAGAGGGAAAAGTGTCTGAGGTGCGCGCCCTTCCCTGCAACGAAGCAGGGGTAGGCAATTGCCTGGGCCCGGGTACCAAGCTCGCGGAGATTGCGGTCAACGCCATCCGTCGCGGGCCAGCCTGGAAGCCAGCCGTACAGAACGGTCGCAACGTAAAAGCTTACCGTCGCCAGCCTGTTACTTTCCAATTGCAGGAAGAACAACCTTAGTCTACTATGGCATAGTATTGAGAGCCCCGGTTTTCCGGGGCTTTTTTCATTTCGTGATCTACCCGGCTACCGAGGTTTTTTTGTTTTCTTTCCTGCTGATTGTTTTGATGGGTATATTCACATAAATGGGTTCAAGGGTTTCGAATGACACAGGTCCCTCTTCCGGTGGAAAATTCCGCTGGTTTATTTGTGCGCTGATTTTTTTTGCTACGACGATCAACTACCTCGACCGGGCCGTAATCAGCTTGCTGAAAAGCGACCTGGAGCGAATATTCCAGTTCACGGAAACCGACTATGCCAATATCGTCATCGCCTTCCAGCTTTCTTATGCAATTGGCTTGTTGCTGGCCGGCAGGGTCATTGATCAGTTGGGTTCAAAATTAGGATATGCTCTTTCGATGCTTTTTTGGAGCTTGTCAGCGGTAGCCCATGCCTTGGTAGGAGGAGCCGGTGGTTTTATGGCGGCCAGGGCAGCCCTTGGATTCAGCGAAGCTGGAAATTTTCCTTCTGCAGTCAAAGCGGTGGCGGAATGGTTCCCACAAAAAGAGCGGGCCCTGGCCACAGGTATTTTTAATTCCGGTGTCAACCTGGGCACCATCCTGGCCTCTTTGACCGTCCCATTCATCGCCGCCTCCTTTGGTTGGCAATGGGCCTTTGTGGCCACGGGACTCACGGGTATTGTCATCCTTGCCCTTTGGTGGATTTATTTCGATCATCCATCCCGGCATCCCCGGTTGACTGCAGGGGAAAGAGCCTATATCGAATCTGGTCAATCCGTGCCGCAGAGTGACACCAAAGTACCGTCACCCACCGCTTCGGACGGGGGGGAAAACAGTCAGTTGGAAGAAAAAGCCTCCTCCTGGCTGGACCTTGCCCGGCAAAAAGCAGCCTGGGCATTTATATTCGGCAAACTCTTATCCGATCCAGCCTGGTGGTTTTACCTTTTCTGGCTTCCTGCATTTCTGAAGGCGGAATACGGGCTGAAGAGCACAGACACCGCTTTTCCCGTTGCGCTGGTCTTTTCCATCTCTGCCGTGGGTAGCATCCTGGGAGGCTGGTTCCCGCTCTACCTGGTGCGCAGGGGATGGGAGGTGCTGAAGGCGCGGCGATTTGCGATGCTGGTCTATGCCGTCTCAGTCCTGCCTGTGGTGGTGGTGCAATGGGTGGGCAAAAAAGACATGTGGTTGGCCGTAATGATTATTGGCCTTGCAACTGCCGCGCATGCCGCCTGGAGTGCGAATATTTTCACCACGGTATCTGATCGCTTCCACAAGAAAGACGTGGCATCCGTGGTTGGTATGGGCGGTATGGCAGGAGCCGCCGGCGGGATCATCATCGCGAAGCTCGCAGGGGTGATGTTCGACCACTTCAAAGCCCTGGGTCATCTGGAAACCGGGTACACCATCATGTTTATCATTTGCGGCTGCATGTACTTGCTGGCATGGGTGATCATGCAGTGGTTGGCGCCGGCAAAAACGAGATGATGGATGGTGGATGGTGGATGGTGGATGGTGGATGGTGGATGGTGGATGGTGGA
>Ga0114939_10000157_pt1 | contig 57431 bp, 56 predicted proteins | sample AshMeaCrysSpring_FD_87196 | JGI IMG/M metagenome (GOLD analysis project Ga0114939, IMG submission 87196) | Groundwater microbial communities from Big Spring, Nevada to study Microbial Dark Matter (Phase II) - Ash Meadows Crystal Spring | ecosystem: Environmental > Aquatic > Deep subsurface >...
ATCTGGACACGCTCGCGCGGACGTGTGATCGTGTCGCCGTGCTCGTCGACGGCAAGGTCATCGTGGACACGCTCGAGGGCATCGTCGCGAACGAACATCCCTGGATCCGCCAGTACTTCCACGGCGCCCGCGGCCGTGCGCTCGGGCTGCGCGGGGAGGCCGGCGATGGAGCGTGACGCCAGATACGCGGCCGTCGCAGCCTTCGCGCTGCTCGCGATCGCGGCGGCCGTCGCATTCGTCTGGTGGTACTCGGGCCGCGGCGACCGGCGCGACTTCACACGCTACGAGGTCTACTTCGACGGGTCGGTGAGCGGCCTCTCGCGCGGCAGCCCCGTGCGCTACCTCGGCGTGGACGTGGGGCGCGTGCGCAGCCTGGCGGTCGAGCGCGACAACGCGAGCCGCGTGCGGGTGATCACGGAGATCGACTCGGAGGCCCCGATCACCGGCGCCACCGAGGCGCGCCTCGGGCTCCTCGGCCTCACCGGCCTGCTCTACATCGACCTGCAGCGGGACACGAGCCGCGATCCGGCGCGGCCGCTGGACGCGGGCCGAAACTACCCGGTGATCCCCTCGCGCAAGGGCGACATCGAGGCGACCGTCGAGAAGCTGCCGGACCTGCTCGGGCGCGCGGCGAGCGTCGTCGAGCGACTCGAGTTGCTGCTCTCCGACCGCAACCTGGAGTCGGTGTCGACGACGCTCGCGAACGTCCAGGACGCCTCGGAGAGCCTGCCCGGCATCGCGCGCGAGGCGGCGACGCTCGCGAGCGAGCTGCGCGGCGCCACCGCCGAGGTGAGCGCCTTCGCTGCGCAGATGAGGGGCCTCGCGGACCGCTCCGCCCCGCAGATCGATGCGTCGCTCGCGGATGTGCGCACCACGGCCGAGAAGCTGGGCCGCGCGGCCGAAAGTCTCGACCGCATCGTCGTCGGCAACGAGGCCTCGCTCGCGCGCTTCGCGGGCAGCGGCGTCGCCGACCTCGAGGCGCTGGTGGCCGACCTGCGGGCGACCAGCGAGGAGATCCGCCTGCTGGCGCAGGGCCTGCGCGAGCAGCCGTCGAGCCTGGTCGTCGAGCCGCGGGAGCGCGGCCTGGAGATCCCGCCGTGAGACTCATCGTTGCCGTGGCCGCGACGGCGGTCCTGTGCTCGGGTTGCTTCGGGTCCGTGCTCCAGTCGAGCCAGGAGCCTCCGGATCTCTACCGGCTCGCACCGCCGGCGAACGCGGGCGGGGAGGCCGCCCTCGCCTCGGCGATCAGCGTCCCGAGGCCGCGGGCATCCTCGTCGCTCGACACGCACCGCATCGCAGTCGTGATGCCGGTCCACCGCTTCGACTACCTCGCCGGGGCGCGCTGGGCGGACGCGGCGCCACAGATGGTGCAGCAGATGCTGGTCGCCGCACTCGGCCCGCCGGGCCGATTCTCGACCGCCGTCGCGGCGCCGAGCCGCGTGCCGGTCGACCTGCTGCTCGACGTCGAACTGCGTCGCTTCGAGGCGGTGTATGCAAACGTCGACGAGGCGCCCACGGTCGTCGTCGAGATGCAGGCGAGCCTGGTGGATGGCCGCAAGGGCGCGCGTGTCGCGAGCTTCGACTCCCGGGCGGAGGTCACGGCCGCCCGCAATGATCGCGGTGCGGTCGTTGCCGCGTTCGAGCAGGCGGCGGGACGTGTCGTCGACGACGTCGCCGGACGCGCTCGCGCGGCGGCCACGAACCTGCTGCGCTGAGCGGGCCTCAGGCGGCGAGCATGTCCAGGCGGCCTTCGAGTTCCGCCTGGTCGCGAACGCAGAAGCATCCGCCGGGCAGCGCGTCGCTGTCGAGGAATTGAGCCGCGGCGCCGCCGATCCACACCGTCGAGCCTGGCCCGAGCTCGGCGGCGAGGCCCTGCAGGTGTTCTGGCACGTCTGCGAGTTGCTCCTGCAGCATGACGCTCAGCGCGACGACCCGCGCGCCGACTTCGCGCGCGAACCGTGCGATCTCGACCGCCGGCAGGTCGGTACCGAGGTAGTGCGCCTTGAAGCCCCGGCTCGAGCACACGATGGCGGCCATCAGGAGTCCGAGCTCATGCCGCTCGCCGGGAAGCGTGGCGAAGACGATGTCCGGACCGCGGGCCGCGCGATCGAAGGACTCGAGCACCAGCCCGAGGTGTCGCCGCACGGTGCTCGAAACGAGCCGCTCCTGCGAAATGGCGAACTCGCCGCGGTGCCAGCGTTCGCCCACTTCGCGCAGCAGCGGTTGCAGCACCTCGGCGAAGAGCTCGGCCGGGGGCAGCACGGCGATCGCGAGCGTGAGCACCTGTTCGCACTCGGCCGAGCGGAAGGTGCGCGCCGCTTCCAGGATGCGCCCCGCGAATCCGCTCGGGCTCGCGGCGACCCGGGGCGCCGCCACTTCCTGTACCAGCCCGGAAAGTTCGGCGTCCCCGAGCTTCGCGAGGCGCCGGATCGCGTGTCCCCGGTCGGTCGCCTCGCGCAGGAGTCGCAGCCGCAGGACGTCCTCCGGCCCGTAGACGCGCCGCCCGGTCGCGTCACGCCTGGGGACCACGATGCCGTAACGGCGCTCCCAGGCCCGCAGCGTCTCGACGGTCAGCCCCGTCGCCTGGGACACGGCCTTTATGGAGTACATACGACAATACTAACCATCTGTACGGGATCTGTAAAAGAAAAAACCCCCATCAGCCTGTACAAAGTATTGACAGGATCACCGGACGCGGTAAAACTGGGACCCGTCAACGATGACCCCCCGTTCGGGCGGACCTGGAGTCCGCCTTCTTTTTTCCGGACCGGCTCAGGCCGGCAGCCGCAGCACCGGGTGCTCCCCGGTGGCCTGACGCAGGATGGTCTCGAGGAGTTCCTGGGAAGTCATCGGCTCGCCGAACAGGCGCCCCTGTCCGTACTGGCAGCCGCTGTGGAGCAGGAACTGGCGCTGCTCCTCCGTCTCGATGCCTTCGGCGAGCACCTGCAGCCCGAGGCTGCGTCCCATCTCGATGATGGTACGCACGATCGTCGCGTCGTCCGGGTCGCTCGCGGCATTGCGCACGAAGGACTGGTCGATCTTGAGCGTGCCGATCGGAAACTGCTGCAGCGCGCTCAGGCTCGAGTACCCGGTGCCGAAATCGTCGATCGAGAGATGCACGCCCATCGCGCGGAGCTCGTCGAGCAGCGGCAGCGTGCGCGCGGCGTCCATCATCAGGGTCGTCTCGGTGATCTCGAGTTCGACACGCCCGGGAGACACCCCATGCTTCTCGAACACGGAGCGGCACCGCGGGATGAAGCTGGCCTGGCTCAGTTCCTTCAGCGAGAGGTTGATGGCGACCAGGCCCGGGTCCGCCACGCGCTGCTGCCACACCGCGTAGTCGCTGCAGACCTGGTTGAGCACCCAGGCCCCGATGTCGAGGATCAGGCGCGACTCCTCGGCGAGCGGGATGAACTGCGACGGCGCGATTTCGCCGTGCCCGGGGAGGCGCCAGCGCAGCAGCGCCTCCGCGCCGACCACGAGTCCGCTCGCGAGGTCGACCTTCGGCTGGTAGCGCAGCACGAACTCGTCGCGCTCGAGCGCGCGCCTGAGCTTCGCCTTCAGCAGCAGCCGCTCGACCGCCGCCGAGTTCATCTCGGGCGCGTAGAACACGTGGCAGTTCCGGCCGGCGCGCTTGGCGTGGTACATCGCCGCGTCGGCGTTGCGGATCAGGTCGATCACGTTGTCGCCATTCTCCGGGCACGCAGCGATGCCGATGCTCGAGGTGACGACGAGTTCGTGCTCGCCGACGTGCAGCGGCCGTGCGATCTCGGTGAGCAGCAGCCGCGCGAGCGCGGCGGCCTGCTCGTGGCGGTCGCGCTCGCCGTCGAGCGTCTCGGCGAAGACCGCGAACTCGTCGCCCGCGAGCCGGCCGACCACCGACTCCTTCGGCAGGATGCGCGTCATCCGCTCGCTCAGTGTCTCGAGCACGCGGTCACCGGCCTCGTGGCCGAAGGTGTCGTTGATCTCCTTGAAATTGTCGACGTCGACGTAGAGCAGCACGAGGCCGCGGCCCTGCCTGAGTCCGCGGGCGATCGCCTGCTGGAGCAGGTGCTGGAACTGCATGCGGTTCGGCATCTTGGTGAGCGCGTCGAAGCGGGCGAGGTAGCGGATGCGCCGCTCGGCCCGCTTGCGCTCGGTGACGTCGCGCAGTACGAAGATGCGCCCCTGGAAGCGCGCGTCGGTGCTCGAGACCTCGGACGCGCTGACCGAGACCGGGATGGTCTGTCCGCGCCCCGTGCTCACCACCGTCTCGCCAGGCTCGCGCAGCGCGCGGCTCACGTCGAAGGCGGCCCGATGCGGCTCCGCGACCAGCGACATCAGGTCGAGGCCGATGAGATCGCCCTGCCGACGGCCGAGCAGCGCCCCGGCCGCGGCATTCGCGGTACGCACGCGGCCGTCCGGTGCCGTGACCAGCACCGCATCGCTCATGCTGTTCAGCAGCGTCTCGAGGTAGTCGCGCGAGATCGTGGTGCCCGTGAGCTCCTGGCGCATGCGCTCGAGCGAGCCCTCCAGCGCAGCGATCTCGGGGACGCCGCTTGCGTTGACGGGCTCGGCGTGGCGTCCGCTGCCGATGCGCTCGGCACTCTGCATGAGGGCCGACATCGCGCGATCGATGCGGGCGATCACCCGTGCCGTTAGCCAGCCGCCGAGCGAGGTGAGGAGCATGCCGACGCCGACGATCAGGCCGAGTCGGCCCGCGTGACGACCGGCTGCATCCTCGGTGAGGACCACCATCACCGCGACCGCCGCCGTCAGCAGCAGGCCGACGGCGACCACCGTCAGCACATAGCGATACTTGAGGCGAATGCCGCGCATCTCCGACCTGACCCGCCGTCCGGTTGCCTCCGCGTGCAACCGTTGTTGTTCTGGGTGCCTCCGACTGCCGGGCATCATAGCCCCGGACGCGGCGGCTCGCGACCCGGGAATGATCCGTAACCGTGCACAAAAGTGGCAATTTTTCCGACACCTGTGACCGCCGGCCGCGCAGTGCCCGCGCACGACTCCGGTATGCTTGGAGCCGAAGCCCCCTGCGCATGAACGAACTCGAACTCACCGGTCGCGCCCGTACCCACGTCGTGGAACTCGATGAGCCTCGCTGCACCCTGCACTACGAGGCCGTCACGTCGTTCCTCGCGATGCGCGATGCCGCGACGGCGGCAGGCATCGACCTCGTTGCCGCGTCGAGCTTCCGCGATTTCGAGCGACAACTCCTGCTCTGGAACCGCAAGTGGCGTGGCGAGCGGCCGCTCCTCGACCGCAGTGGCCAGCCGATCGACCCGGCCACGCTCGATGACGCCGGGCGGGTCGACGCGATCCTCTGCTGGTCGGCGGTGCCGGGAGGCAGCCGCCACCACTGGGGTACGGACATCGACCTCATCGACGCGGCGGCCATGCCTCCCGGTTACCAGGTGCAGCTGGTGCCCGAGGAATACGCGCGCAGCGGCGTGTTCGGCCGGCTCGCGGACTGGCTCGACGAAAACCTGGTCCGCTTCGGCTTCCACCGGCCTTACGCGACCGGCAGCTGTGGCGCCGGGATCGAGCCGTGGCACGTCAGCTACTCGCCCGTGTCGGCGCGCGCGCTCGAAGCGTTCACGCTGCCGGTGCTCCGGCGTGCCATCGAATCGAGCGCGATGCTCGGCAAGGCGCTGGTGCTCGAGCGACTGCCCGAGATCTACACGCGCTTCGTGCTCGCGGTCGATCCACCGGCAGGCCGGCGCGAATCCGCTCGCCCGGGCGCATGAGCCCGCGGACGGAGCGACCGGGATGCGCAAGGTCCACACCGCGGAATCGACGATCGAGATCGCCCACCTGCGAAATCTTCTGGAGGCCGACGGCATCCGTTGCGCCGTTCGCAACGATCGGCTCGCCGGCGTGCTGGGCGAGATTCCGTTCGTGGAGTGCTGGCCGGAACTCTGGATCCTCGAGCCCGGCCAGGAGCTCCGCGCGCGGGGACTGATCGAGGATGCGTTGCGTCCGCCGCCGGCCGGGGACCCCTGGAACTGCCCGGCGTGCGGCGAGCGGGTCGACGCCGAGTTCGCCGCGTGCTGGAACTGCGGAGCAACCCAGACATCCGAGGGGCCGGGCGATTGAGCACCATCAGCATTGCAAGGCAATTCAACGGGCCGCCCGACTCGGGCAATGGCGGCTACGTCTGCGGCGCATTCGCAGTGGCGACCGGTGCCGATCTACGGGTCAGGCTGGTCGCGCCGCCACCGCTCGAGGTGCTGCTCGAGGTCGTGCGCGACGACGGTGGCGGCTGGGAATTGCGCCATGCGGGTACCGCCGTCGCGCGCGGAACGCCGGCGAAGCTCGGACTCGACGTGCCGTCACCGCCGAAGTACGTGCAGGCCGTGTGGGCGTCGCAGCACTACGCGGGCTTCCGTGAGCACGTGTTTCCGGAGTGCTTCGTGTGCGGCCCGCACCGGCGCCGCGGTGACGGACTGCGGATTTTCCCGGGTCAGCTCGACACCGGCATAGTGGCCGCGCCGTGGCTGCCCGCCGACTCGCTTGACCGTGGCGACGGCAAGGTCGGCGTCGAGTTCCACTGGGCGGCGCTCGACTGCCCCGGGTACTTCGCCGTCTCCGCGGGCCGTCGACTCATGGTGCTCGGCGAGATGCACGCCCACGTCGACCGCTGCGTGCACGTCGGCGAGCCGTGCACCGTGATCGGCTGGAAGATCGACCACGAGGGCCGCAAGTACCGCGCGGGAACCGCGATCTTCGACGAGGACGGGGAGCTCTGCGCGCGTGCGGAGGCGACGTGGGTGGAGAGGAAGGGAAGCGACCAGTGACTCGTCACTTCCTTCCCACGGCCGCGCCGAACAGGCCCGCCGCGCACAGCACGACCCCGGGCCACAGCGAGGGCCCGACCGCGAGCCACACGAGTCCCCCGAGCAGGGCGCTCGCCGAGATGATCGTGCGGTCGCGGCGGCGCGCGCTCGCGCGGACCTCCGCGCGCAGCTGGTCGACGCCGGCCTGCTCGACCTTCAGGCGGAACTTGCCTTCCGAGGCCTGCTGCACGAACTGCTGCATTACCTGCGGCAGCGTGCGCAATGCCTCGCTCAGGTCCGGCAACTGGCGCCGCAGCTGCTCGGCGAGGTTGCGTCCGCTCAGGCGATCCGCAGCCCACTCCTTGAGCACGGGCTGCGCCGTCTTCCACAGGTCGAGTTCGGGATAGAGCTGCCGGCCGAGGCCTTCGATCTGCAGCAGCGTCTTCTGCAGCAGGATGAGCTGCGGCTGGACCTGCATCTGGAAGCGCCGCGCCGTCTCGAAGAGCCGGAGCAGCACCTGCCCGAAGCTGATTTCCGAGAGCGGCTTGTTGAAGATCGGCTCGCAGACGGTGCGCACGGCCGATTCGAGCTCGTCGACCCGCGTGTCGGCGGGCACCCACCCGGAGTCCACGTGCAGCTGGGCGATGCGGTGGTAGTCGCGGTCGAAGAACGCCAGGAAATTCTCGGCGAGGTAGTGCTGGTCGCGCGCGTCGAGCGTGCCGACGATGCCGAAGTCGACCGCGCAGTACTTCGGGTACTCCGGGTCTTCGAGCTGAACGAAGATGTTACCGGGGTGCATGTCGGCGTGGAAGAAGTTGTGCCTCAGCACCTGCGTGAAGAAGATCGTCACGCCGTTCTCGGCGAGCCGCTGGATGTTGGTGCCACGGCGGCGCAGCTCGTCCATGTCGCTCACGATCACGCCGTGGATGCGCTCCATCACCATCGCCTCGGGGCGGCAGTAGTCCCAGTACACCTCGGGAACGTGGAGCAGGTCGGAGCCCGCGAAGTTGCGCTTGAGCTGCGCGGCGTTGGCCGCTTCGCGCATCAGGTCGAGCTCGTCGAGGATGGTCTTCTCGTACTCGCGAACGATCTCGACCGGCCGCAGCCGGTGGCCCTCTGTCGCATAGTCGAGCGCCAGTCCCGCGAGCACGTACATGACCTCGAGGTCCCGCTCGATCTTCTCGCGGACGCCGGGGCGAATCACCTTGACGACGACTTCCTCGCCGGTGCGCAGCCGCGCCGTGTGCACCTGGGCAATCGAGGCGGCGGCGAGCGGCTGCTCGTCGAACTGCTCGAATACCTCGGTCACCGGGCGTCCGTATGCCCGCTCGGCTATGGCGCGCGCCTGGCTCCCCGGAAAGGGCGGCACGCGGTCCTGCAGCTTCTCGAGCTCGTCGGCGATGTCGGGCGGCAGCAGGTCCCGGCGGGTCGAGAGCGCCTGGCCGAGCTTGACGAAGATCGGCCCGAGTTCCTCCAGCGCGAGGCGGATGCGCTCGCCCCGCGTACCGCCCCGCTTGCGCTCGAACCACGTCGCGGGCGATAGGTAGAACAGGAACCGCAGCGGGCGGAACAGGTGCGTCTCGAGGATGATGTCGTCGAGCCCGTGCCGCACGAGCACGCGCTGGATCTGCAGGAGGCGGCCGAGGACGCGCAGGCGCATGCGGGCGTCAGCGGGCCCCGGCCCGGCCGCGGGTCTCGAGACGGGCGAGGCGTGCCTCGAGCCGGTCGGCGTCGTCGCGCAGCCGGTCGACGCCCGCCAGGAACTCCTCGACCTCGGTGCGCGTCGGCAGGTCGCGGCCTTCTTCCTGCAGGTACTCGGCCACGTTCGTGGCGAGCGAACCGCCGGCCTTGCGGCCCCAGTCGAGGAAGCCGCGGGCGAGATTCGCCACCTGTCGTGCGGCGATATCGCCGATCACGCGCGCCAGTTCCTCCTCGAAATCGGGCCGGGCCTGCTCGAGGAGTTCACGGAATTTCTGCGCGACCTCCGCGTCGCCCTCGATGCGAACCCCGCCGCCGCGCAGGGCACCCTCGGCGCGCGGGCCGGCCAGCGCGAGGAGCGCGACGGGCGTACCGGAGAGGCTCGCGTCCGCGGCGCCGTCGTGATTCGGTGCGAGCGAGACCCGACCGCCCTCTGCCCGGAAGAAGAAGGCGAGCGAAGTGCCCTCCACCGTGAGCGAGACGACCCGGCCGTCGAGCTGGCGGCAAAGCGCCTGCGCCTTGCGCGAGTCGGCGATGTTGCGGTTCAGGAGCTCGGCGAGACGATCGAGCAGCATGTCAGTATCGGAATCCCTTGTGCAGCGCGACGATGCCGCCGCTCAGGTTGTGATGGCGGCAGTCCTCGAGGCCCGCCGCGCGCATCATCCCGCGCAGCGTCTCCTGGTCCGGGAAGCGACGGATCGACTCCGCGAGGTACTGGTAGCTGTCGGAGTCCCCGGCGACCCTCTTGCCGAGCCACGGCAGGACGCTGAACGAGTAGACGTCGTAGATCGGCTTCAGTCCCGGCACGACGGGTTTGGAGAACTCGAGGATCAGCAGGCGTCCCCCCGGCTTCAGCACGCGGCGCATGGAGGCTAGCGCGGCAGGCTTGTCGGTGACGTTGCGCAGCCCGAAACCGATCGTGACGCAGTCGAAGGTCTCGTCCGCGAAGGGCAGGCATTCGGCGTTCGCGAGCGAGAAGCGCACGTTGCGAATCAGCCCGCGGTCGAGCAGCCGGTCGCGACCTACGCGCAGCATCGATTCGTTGATGTCCGAGAGGACGACGAGTCCGCGCTCGCCGACCTGGCCCGCCATGCCGGCAGCGAGGTCGCCGGTGCCGCCCGCGACGTCGAGGGCGGCCTGGCCCGGGCGCAGCCCGGTCTGCGACAGCGCGTAGCGCTTCCACAGCCGATGCACCCCGGCCGACATGAGGTCGTTCATCAGGTCGTACTTGTCGGCAACCGAGTCGAAGACGGCACGCACGTGCTTCGCCTTCTCGTCCTTCGGCACCTCCTTGTAGCCGAAGTCGACGGAATCCTTGGGGCGCTGGCTCGGCTGTCCGGGGGCTGATTCGCTCATGGGGCCCGCCATTCTACGCGGTCAGGTCTGTGCCTGTTCGGCGGCGCGGGGCCGGCGGGTTCCCCCGCCCGGGGGACGCCGTGAAGCCATCCCTGGCGGCTCGCGCGCCGCGTCCCTGCGGCGCGACGCCCCGGGCCGGGGAACCCGCCGACCCCCGGGCACCGAACAGGCCTCAGACCTTGCGCCGCGTGGGGACGGGCGTCGGGTAGGGCAAGCCGAGCTTCGCGAGCCGCTCGAGGTACCTGAACCACTTCTCCTCGAAGGTCGCCCCGAGTTCGTGCAGGTAGTCCCAGGTGTAGAGGCCCGAGTCGTGGCCGTCGTCGAACACGAGCCGTACCGCGTAGTTGCCGACGGGATCGACCGACTTGACCATGACCTCGTGCTTGCCGAGCTGCAGGGTCTCCTGCCCGGGGCCGTGGCCCCGCACCTCGGCGGAAGGCGAAAACACGCGCAGGTACTCGAAGGCCAGCTCGAAGCGCGACCCGTCGTCGAAGGCGACTTCCAGCACCCGCGACTTCGTGCGCAGCTTGATCTCGGTGGGCGTCATCGCTGGCTCCGGCATCAGAGGATGTAGCGGGCGAGGTCCTGGTCGCGCGCGAGCTCGCCGAGGTTGCGATCCACGTAGGCGGCATCGATCGCGACCGAGGTCCCGGAGCGGTCCGAGGCCTCGAAGGAGATGCCCTCGAGCAGCCGCTCCATGACGGTGTGCAGCCGGCGGGCGCCGATGTTCTCGGTCCGCTGGTTCACGTCGAACGCGACCTCCGCGAGGCGCCGCACGCCGTCCGGCGCGAACTCGACCCGCACGCCCTCGGTCGCGAGCAGGGCGGCGTACTGGCGGCAGAGCGAGGCGTCGGGCTCGGTCAGGATGCGCACGAAGTCCTCGACCCTCAGCGCCTCGAGTTCGACACGGATCGGCAGCCGGCCCTGCAGCTCCGGGATCAGGTCCGATGGCTTCGACATGTGGAAGGCGCCGGAGGCGATGAAGAGGATGTGATCGGTCTTCACCATGCCGTACTTCGTGTTGACGGTGCAGCCCTCCACCAGCGGCAGAAGGTCGCGCTGCACGCCCTCGCGCGACACGTCGGCGCCGGCCGTCTCCTGGCGCCGGGCGATCTTGTCGATCTCGTCGATGAACACGATTCCGTTCTGCTCCGCGTTCGCGAGCGCCTGGGCCTTGAGCTCCTCCTCGTTGACTAGCTTCGCCGCTTCCTCCTCGGTGAGCAGCTTGAACGCTTCCTTCACCCTGAGCTTGCTCGCGCGGGTGCGGTTGCCGCCGAGGCTCGAGAACATCCCCTGCAGCTGCTGCGAGAGTTCCTCCATCCCGGGCGGCGCCATGATCTCGACGCCCACCGGCATCGCGCGCAGCTCGACTTCGATCTCGCGGTCGTCGAGCTGGCCCTCGCGGAGCATCTTGCGGAAGCGCTGGCGCGTGTCGCCTTCGCGCGGCGGCTCGGGCTCGGCGCCGAACCCCACGGTGCGAGGGCGCGGCAGCAGCGCGTCGAGCACGCGCTCCTCCGCGGCGTCCATCGCGCGGGGCTGGACCTTCTCGATCTCGATCTCGCGGGTCATCTTGACCGAGATGTCGACGAGGTCCTTCACGATCGAGTCCACCTCGCGGCCGACGTAGCCCACCTCGGTGAACTTGGTCGCCTCGACCTTGACGAAGGGCGCGTTCGAGAGGCGCGCGAGCCGTCGCGCGATCTCGGTCTTGCCGACGCCCGTCGGTCCGATCATCAGGATGTTCTTCGGCGTGATCTCCGCGCGCAGCCGCTCGTCGACCTGCATGCGCCGCCAGCGGTTGCGCAGCGCGATCGCGACGGCCCGCTTGGCCGCACCCTGGCCGACGATGTGCTTGTCGAGTTCCTGGACGATTTCGCGGGGAGTCATGGAGGACATGGTGGGTAGCGGCTGGCGAGAGGTGAATCGTGAAGAAGAGGGGGTAGTGATCAGGGGGTAGGGGGTAGTGGCGGAATGAGCGGCGTCTGATGATGCGGCGGAACCTCTTCGCTACCCCCTAGTCATTACCCCCTGCTCCCAGGCACTCGATCGTCACATTCCGGTTCGTGTAGATGCAGATGTCGGAGGCGATGCCGAGCGCACGCTCGACGATCGCGCGCGCGTCGAGCTCGGTGTTCTGCAGGAGCGCGATCGCGGCCGCGTGGGCGAACGGACCGCCCGAGCCCACGGCCATGAGCTCGTGCTCGGGCTCGATCACGTCGCCGTTGCCCGAGATGATGAACGAGTGCGTGGCGTCGGCGACGCACAGCAGCGCCTCGAGGCGCCGCAGGCTGCGGTCGGAGCGCCAGTCCTTGGCCAGCTCGATCGCGGCGCGCGTGAGGTTTCCGTACTGCTGGAGCTTGGCCTCGAAGCGCTCGAAGAGCGTGAACGCGTCCGCCGTGCCACCGGCGAACCCCGCGATGACCTTGCCCTCGTGCAGGCGGCGCACCTTGCGGGCGTTGCCCTTCATCACCGTGTTGCCGAGCGTCACCTGGCCGTCGCCGCCCATCGCGACGAGCCCGCCGCGCCGGACGCAGAGGATGGTGGTGCCGTGGGGGTCGAAGGAGGTCATCTGGCGGGCTCCCGCTTGCGCCTCGCCCGGGGATGGGCCGCGTCGTATATCCGGGCGAGGTGCTGGAAATCAAGGTGGGTGTAGACCTGGGTCGTGCTGATGTTGGCGTGCCCGAGCAGCTCCTGCACCGCGCGCAGGTCGCCCGAGGACTCGAGCAGGTGCGAGGCGAACGAGTGGCGGAACATGTGCGGGTGCACGTGCTCGGGCAGGCCCTGCCGACGCGCCCACTGCGCGATGCGCCGCTGCACGATGCGCGGACCGAGGCGACGTCCATTCACGCCGACGAACACCGCCGTCTCGCCGACGTCGGCCAGCGTCGTGCGCTCGGCGAGCCAGCGCGAGAGCGCCCCGGCCGCCTGGGAGCCCACCGGCACGATCCGTGCCTTGCGTCCCTTGCCGAGCACGCGCACGGTTCGGTCGCGCAGGTCGAGGTCCGCGAGGTCGAGACCGAGGAGCTCGGCGAGGCGCAGGCCCGAGGAGTAGAAGAGCTCCATGATGGCCTTGTCGCGCAGCCCGAGCCGCTCGTCGGTGCGGAACTCGAGCAGACGGGCCATGGTGTCGGCGTCGAGCGTGACCGGCAGCCGCTTGCGTGACTTCGGGGCCTGCACGTCCGCCGACGGATCGCGCTTCAACTCGCCCTCGCGCAGCAGGAAGCGGAACAGGCTGCGGCAGGCCGAGAGCCGCCGCTGCACGCTGCGCGGCGCGAGCCCGCGTCGGTGGCACTGCGCGGCGAAGCTGCGCAGGTGCTGGGTGTCGAGCGCATCCCAGGCCTCCACGCCCTGCGAATCGCAGTACTCGAGCAGCGAGGCGAGGTCGCGCGTATACGCGGACTCCGTGTGCGGCGAGAGGCGCCGCTCGTTGCGCAGGCTCTGCAGGAACCGGGTGACCCCGCCCGCGAGCGCTTCGCTCATGCGCCGCGGGCCGTGATCGCCTCGGTGACGATGTCGCCGATGCGCACCAGGTAGTCGGTGCTCATGGTCGGCAGGTAGCGCTCGGTGTCGTGGCTCGCGATCGCGAGCAGGCCGAGCGCGGCGCGCTCACCCAGCGGGATCAGGACCGTGGAGCCCACGGGGCTGCCGTCGCTGCCGAACAGGTAGTCGCGCTGCGTGTCGCGGATCTGCCCGCTGCGCGGGCGCGCGGACTCGAAGAACGTCTCGAAGAGCTTCAGCTCCGCGCTGCCGCGCGGCACGACGCGCACGCGCGGGTTCTGGTAGCCGGCGAGGCCCGGGAGTGCCGTGTCCGTCAGCACGAGCAGCCAGCGCGACGCCCCGAAGTCCTCGCGCAGCGAGGTCTCGAGCGCCTGGATCGAGGCGCCGAAGTCGCGCGCGCGCAGCAGACGGCGCGTGAGCCGGTGCACGCGATCGGTGATCGCGTCGTTGGCGCGCCCGTTCTCGATGAGCTCGTGCAGCTTCTGCTCGAGTGCGCCGTGCTTCTCGCGCAGCACGAGCACCTGCCGCTCCACGAGGGAGACGGCGGCGCTGCCCCGCTGGTGCGGCAGCCGCAGCCGCGCGAGCACGCCCGGGTGGCGCTCGAAGAACTCGGGGTGCGCCACGAGGTACTCGCCGATCTGGTCCTCGGCGACGTTTGCGGCTTCGCGAATCGGCTGCTTGTTCATTGCGTTCTCCCTTGCACCGTCTCAGGTCTCGACGGTGCCCTCGAATGCGGTCTCGGCCGGCCCGGTGAGCCAGATCTCCGAGCCCGGCCCCGGCCACTGCACGATCAGCCGCCCGCCCGGCAGGTCCACGCGGACCTCCTCGGCGAGCGGGCCATGGCGGCGCCCGACGGCGACCGCGGCGCAGGCTCCCGTGCCGCAGGCCTGCGTCTCGCCGGCGCCCCGCTCGAACACGCGCAGTCGCACGTGGTCCGGCGCGATGATCTCGAGAAAGCCGACGTTCACGCGCCGCGGAAAGCGGGCGTGATTCTCCACGGCGGGTCCGACGCTGTCCACCGGAGCGTCGCGCACCGAGCGGACGCGGATCACCGCGTGCGGATTGCCGACGGACACGGCGGCGAACTCGATAGGTCCCGCAGGCGTTTCGATGTGATAGCTCGGCGCCTCGCGCTCAGCCTCGAAGGGCAGCGAACGCGGATCGAAATCCGGCACGCCCATCGCCACGGACACGAGCCCGTCGCGCCGCAGCTGTGCCTTGACGAGGCCACCGGGGCTGTCCATGACGAGCGGCCGCTCCTGGATCGCCGCGCGCGAGGCGACGAGCCGCGCGATGCAGCGCGCGCCGTTGCCGCATTGCTCGACCTCCGAACCGTCGGCGTTGAAGATCCGGTAATAGACGTCGGTGCCGCTGCGGCGCGGTGGCGCGAGCACGAGCGCCTGGTCGAAGCCGATGCCACGGCGTCGGTCGGCGAGTCGGCGCAGCGTGTCGGGCGGGGGGACGGCGCCGGGATCGGCGGCGTCGAAGACGATGAAGTCGTTGCCGAGCCCATGCATCTTCGTGAACGCGAGGCGCATGTCGCAAGGATAGCGGACGCTCAGGGCCCCCGTGCGCGCATTTCCTCGAGACTCGCCGCGACGCCGGCCGCGACGGTGTCGTAACGCGGCGTCACGCGGAGCTCCTCGCGCATGCGCCTCGTGTCGACGCGCCGCGATTCGACGAGATACGCGAGCATTCCCGGACTGATACGCCCCGGGGCGTCGGCGAGCGAGACGAGGTCGGGCGGCGGCAGCCCGGCCAGCCGCGCCGTCGCCTGCAGGAATACGGTCGTGCTCGAGTGATCGCCGTCACCGACGTTGAAGACGCCCTCGACGGGACGCTCGATCGCGGCGATGCACGCCGCCACGAGGTCGTCGACGTGGATACGGTTGGCGGGGCCCGAGTCCTCCGGCCGCAATGCCGGCTCCCGGCGCGCGAGCCGCTCGAGCGGCAGGCGGTCCGGTCCGTAGGTACCCGGCACCCGCAGCACGACCCGGCGTACGCCGCGTTCGTCGCACCAGGCTCGTACGGCGGCCTCCGCCGCCACCCGCCGTCGTGACCGGTCATTCGACGGCGCCACCGGGCTGGACTCGTCGACGGTCGATCCGCCCGTGTCGCCGTAGACGCCGGTCGTGCTCATGTAGAGGAACACGTCGGGACGCGCGTCGCCCAGTGCGGCGAGGAAGCGGGCGAGGCGGGGGTCCGTCGTGCCCGTGTCGGGCGGCGGGGCCAGGTAGGCGATGGCCGCGCCTTGCGCGGCCTGCGCGAGAGCGGGCGGCGCGGGACCCGCGTCGAGGTCGACGACGATCGTCTCGAGCCCGTCCCCAAGGAGTCCTGCCGCGCTGCCGTTCGAGCGCACGAGCGCGACCACGCGGCAGTCGTGCCGCAGGCGCCCGGCCAGCCGCCGGCCCACGTAGCCGCAGCCGGCGATGAGGCACACGCGGTTCATCGGCCAAGCATACGCGAACGAGGCGGTCGGCCACGCGGCTCGCGGGGCTTCGTGGCATCCTGCGTCCATGCCCCAGGTCATCCTCATCCCCACCGGCCAGGCGTTCGCGGTCGAGTCCGGCGAGACGATCCTCGGCGCCGCGCTGCGCGCAGGCCTCAACCTGCCGCACAGCTGCAAGGGCGGCCACTGCGCCTCCTGCCGGGCCCGTATCCTCGAGGGCACCGTGGACTACGCAGGCGAGACGCCGGCCGGCATCACGCCCGAGGAGGTTCGCGCCGGCTTCGCGCTCCTCTGCCAGGCGCGGGCGCTCACGGATCTGCGGATCGAGACGCGCGAAGTGAGGCCGGCCCCCGACGTGGAAGTGAAGAGCCTGCCGTGCCGCATCGAGCGGCTCGATCGCCTGGCAGACGACGTCATGTCGGTCGTGCTCAGGCTGCCGGCCGTCGAGGAGCTGCACTACCGCGCGGGCCAGTATCTCGACGTGATGCTCTCCGAGGGCCGGCGGCGCAGCTTTTCCATCGCGAGCGCACCGGACGACGGTCGCCGCCTGGAGCTCCACGTGCGGCGTGCATCGTCGAGCGGCTTCACGGCCCAGCTCTTCGAGAGCCTGCGCCCGGGGACGCTGCTGCGCATCGAAGGGCCGCTCGGGCAGTTCTGGCTGCGCGCGGAGTCGCCACGCCCGCCGCTCATGATCGGCGGTGGCACCGGGTACGCCCCGCTGCGCGCGATGCTGAGGCAACTGGTGGCCACGGGTGACCGCCGGCCCGTCACGCTCTACTGGGGCGCGCACGATCGCGGCGGTCTCTACGAGCACGCCTGGCTCGAGGACCTCGCGAGGCGCCGACCGGGCTTTTCGTATCGGCCCATCCTCTCGGGCGACACGGCGGCGGGGCCGGGCTTTCGGCACGGGCTGGTGCACGAAGCGGCGCTCGCGGAGCATCCCGACCTCTCCGGCATCGACGTCTACGCGAGCGGCCCCCCCGCGATGATCGAAGCCATCCGCCACGACTTCACGGCCCGCGGCCTGCCGCGTGAGCAGCTGTTCTTCGATTCGTTCGACTACGCGCCGGACACCCTGGCGAGGATGAAGACCGCGACGGTCACGGCCTGAGCGCGATCGCTCAGCGGCGGCGGAGGCGGACTCGCGGGAAATCCGGCCGCCGGCCGACCGACTTGGTCACCGCCTGCCTCAGGCACTCGGCCGCCCTGGCCGGCTCGCCCACCTGCTCGAGCAGCTCCGCGAGGATCAGGCTGTTCTCCTGGTTCGGACGCCGCGCGAGGCTCGCCTCGAGGTAGCTGCGCCCCTTGCCGAAGAGCTCCGCCCGCAGGCAGAGGCGTGCGCAGGTCGCGAGCAGTTCCGGGTCCTCGGGCCGCTTGCGCAGCCACGTCTCCGCGCGATCGAGGGGCGCGAGCGGGTCCGTCAGCACGAGGTCGCCATAGAGCCGGATTGCTGCCGCGTCGGGCTGGTCGTCGATCAGCTCGCGCAGCGCCTTCTCGGCCGTCGCGTGATCCTTGCAGGCCATGGCCGCGCGGGCGTAGGTGATGACGGCCGACGGCAGCCTGCGCGCCGAGCGAGGCAGGTCCGACCACGTCTTCTCGAGCCGCGAAGCGTCGCCGCGCTCGCCGGCGGCGCGCACGTCCTCGAGCTGCACCTGGGCGAGCAGCTCGTCGACCTGCGAGCCGGGCAGTTCTTTCGCGCTGCGCAGGCGTGGCGCGAGCTTGAGCAGCTCCCCGCCACGGCCGAGCTTCGGGTACAGGCGCGCCATGAGCTCGAGACCGCGCGAATTGAGGTCACCCGACGCGTCGAGCTGCTCGAGCGTCTGAAGTGCGGCGGCATCCTGCCCGCGCCGCATCTGCATCTCAGCCAGCGTCACGAGCGCCGCCGCGCGCTCCTCCGGCGCGTCTTCCTGCGCGCGCGCGAGCCACTCGTCGCGCCGGTCGACGGCGTCGAGCAGGTCGGCCGCCCGGGCTGCCACGAGGTAGTTCGCGGCCGGCGAGTCCGCCTCGGGGGCCGAGCGCGACAGTAGATCCTCCGCGCTCCTCCAGTTGCCGGCCGCGAGATCGAGGAGACCGCGACGGGTGTCGTCGCGGGCCCGGCGCCTGCGCCTCTCCGAACGCAAATGGGTCAGCCGGGCGCGCGCGCTCACGGTGTTCACGATGCCGCGCACGGCGAGGTAGCCCGCCGCGAGGAGCAGCGCGAAGACCGGCAGCGTGGTCTCGAAGAGCGAGCGTCCCAGGCGGATCGCCACGTAGCCCGGATCGATGAGCAGCAGGTGCGCGAGGAGGCCGCCAGCGACCAGCGCGAGTGCGACGACGACGGCGCCTTTCATGACGTCGCCGCGTTGCCGCGCATCACTCGCTGCAACTGGCGTGCGGCTGCGCCGACGGGGGGCAGGGGCGGTGCGATGCCGATGGCACCCAGGGCAGCGAGCTCCGCCTGCACGGCCGACGTGCGCGGGTAGGAGGCGTCGAAGTACTGCTCGATCCAGTCGGCCGCCGCCTCGAGCGCCTGCTGGTAGGCGGGACCGTCCGGCTCCATCGCGGCCACGCGTGCCGAGAAGAGCAGCAGGTCGAGGTGCTGGCGCCGGAGCGACTCCTCCTCCTGGGTCACGAGCCTGGAGGTTGCGGGGTCGATGCGCCGGAAGGAGACGAGGTCGCGCAGCGCCACGCCCAGACGGTCGAGGCCGCGCTCGACGGCGCCGCCCTTCGCGTCCACGGGCGCCGTGCGCTTTCCACGCGTTGCGGGAACCCCGAGCACCGGCAGGTCGGGAATCGCCGCTTCGACGGCGTCGATACGCGCGAGCACGTCGTTCAGGTCCGGGGCGGGCACGGCACGCAGCGCCGCGATCTCCTCTGCGAGCAGGCGTCGCACGCCCGCGACCGCCGGGTCGTCGAGGGTGGCGAGGCGTGCGTCGGCCGCCTCCATCGCGACCATGGCGGTGCCCACGTCGTGCTCGAGCTTGAGGCGCCGCTCGCCGAGGTCGAGCAGGTACATCGCCTCCGCTCGCACCCAGGCGCGCTGCGGTGCTTCGGTGCGCGTGCGCAGTTCCTCGACGCTCTGTCCGAGCTCGCCGACCTGAGCCGGGAGCTCGCGCAGCCCGCGCAGCTCGTTGCGCACCGCGGACTGAGACGAATCGATCCGGGCGGCGAGGGTCGCGACCTGCGTGCCGAGCCGGTCCTGGCCGGCCTTGAGTGCGCCGACCTGCGTGCGCAGGCGTTCGATCTTGTCGTTCACCTGGCCGAAGCGGAGGTGCGCGTAGCCCGCGGCGAGGAGCGCGACCACGGCGATGGCGACGAGCATCGGGCTCGCCCCGCGGCCGGTTCGGCGCGAGTGCATTTCGCTCGAGAGGGATTCGATTTCGGCGGACATCGGCTGGCCGGGGCGCGGCGGAATTCCCCGCCGATCCTATCACGCGGTTTCGCAGTCGAGTTCCCCCGGCGCGCCCTTCGCGAGCGCCGCGAGCATGGCTTCGTCCTCCGCGCTACGCGCGACGACGATGGGACCGCGCCAGTCCTTCCCGAGCGCAGCAGAGGCGACCCGCTCGCCGGGCACGACGAGCCGTGAATCGAGCAGGCCCGGGACGCGGGACGCGGGTGCGAGCTCGAGCAGCGACTCGAGAACCTCGACCGAGGTCACCGCGATCACCGCGCGGCCCGATTCGCACGCGCGCCGCAAGGCCTCGACCGCCCCGGCCACGGGAGCCGCGGGCACCCGCCGGTACACTTCCGCGATCACGACCTGAGCGCCGCATGCAGCGAGACCGGCCCGCAGCGCATCTCGCCCGCCGACGCCCTTCACGATCAGTACGCGGCGACCGGTCATGTCGGCGAACGCCGGCAGCGCGAGCAGGCCCTCGGTGTCGGCCCCGGCGGCGGGCAGTGCATCCACGCGAAGACCGAGGGCCTCGATCGCGCGCGCCGTCGCCCGGCCGATCGCTGCGATCCGCGCCCCCGGAGGGACCGACGACGGGGCGTGCTCGACCGCGTTCGCGCTCGTGAAGACGATCCAGTCGAGCTGCCCAACCTCCAGCTCGCGCCGCGCGTCGGGGGCGAGTGGAACGGGCTCGACGGCGATCGTCGGGAAGGCCACGGTGCGTGCCCCACGCTCCTCGAGCAGCCGCAGGAAGCGCGCCGCCTGGCGTGCCGGGCGTGTCACCACGACGACCTGGCCGGCGAGCGGGCCGTTCACGACGCGGCGGCCGCCTCCTGGCGCAGGCGTTCGAGCAGCGGGCCCGCGCCCGCGTCCTGGATGCGCGCGGCGAGCTCGCGACCAAGCTCGGCGGCCCTCGTCCCGTCGCCCTGGATGACGTCGCGGTAAGTCTCGCGCCCGTCGGGCGCGCCCACGAAGCCGCGCAGCGTGAGCGTTCCGCGCTCGAGTGTCGCGTGTGCGGCAATCGGCGAGTGGCAGCTTCCGCCCAGCGCCTGGGCGAAGGCGCGCTCGGCCGTGAGCCGTACGAAGGAATCCTCGTGATGAAGCGCGGCGAGCAGTCCGCGCGCGCGCGCGTCGTCCTCGCGGCACTCGATGCCGATCACGCCTTGCCCGACCGCAGGCACCGACAGCTCGATGCCGAGTACCTCCGTGATGCGCGCGCCGAGCCCGAGCCGCTCGAGCCCGGCGCAGGCGAGCAGGATCGCGTCGAGGCCGCCTTCCTCGAGACGGTGCAGCCGCGTGTCGACGTTGCCGCGCAGCAGCTCGAGCGAGAGGTCGGGCCGCGCGTTGAGCAGCTGCGACTGGCGGCGCGGGCTCGAGGTGCCGACCCGCGCGCCCTTCGGCAGGCTGGCAAAGCTCGCATGGCGCAGCGAGAGGAACGCATCGAGCGGATTGGCGCGCGGGAGCGCGGCCGCGATGCAGAATCCCGGCGGCAGTTCGCTCGGCACGTCCTTCATCGAGTGCACGGCGATGTCGGCGCGCCCGTCCCGCATCGCAACTTCGAGTTCCTTGACGAAGAGCCCCTTGCCGCCGACTTCGGCCAGCGCGCGATCGAGCACCCGGTCCCCCTGCGTGCTCATCGGCACGAGGTCGACCGGCGTGTCGGGATGGGCCGCGCCAAGCAGGGCGGCGACGTGCTCAGCCTGCCACAGGGCGAGCTTGCTGCGGCGTGTGGCGATGCGGAGGGGCTGGGACACTTGGGACTCCAGGAAACGGGACTCAGGTCTTCGTGGCCGGATCGTCGAGATCCTCGCTCTCATAGCGAAACAGCGCGACGAGCAAACCGAGCACGATCGGCCCGAGGAAGAGGCCGATGAAGCCGAACGCGGACAGCCCGCCCATCACGCCAACGAACACGGCCAGCGTGGGCACCTCGGCGCGGCCCGAGATGAGGAGCGGGCGGAGGAAGTTGTCGACCATACCGACGACGATCACGCCCCACAGCGCGAGGAAGATCGAGTGGCCGTAGTCGCCGTGCAGCGCGAGGAAGATCGCGCCGGGTGCCCACACGATGGTCGTGCCGACGAGGGGCACGAGCGCGAGGAGCGCCGCCACGACGCCGAACACGAGCGGCGAGGGCAGCCCGGCGATCCAGAATCCGACGCCGACCAGCGCGCCCTGCACCAGGGCGGTCAGGCCGATGCCCATGAACACGGCCCGCGTGACGTCGGCGAGGTGCTGCCACAGGCGCGAACGGCGCCGCTCCTCGATCGGCAGCATGCGCACGAACTTGACCGCGAGGGCGGGCCCGTCGCGCAGCACGAAGAACAGCACGAACAGCATGAGCAGGAAGCTCGCCAGCGTGCCGAGCGCGCCGAGCACCACGTGGCCGCCGGAGGCGGCGAGAAACTGCAGCACGTGCTTGCTTGCGGCGACGATCCAGCCCTGCACCTGTTCGATCGTGAGGTCCGTGTGCTCGCCGAGCCACGCGAGGGGCTGCTGCAGCCACGGGACGTGCCCGAGGTCCATGGACACGACGTTCGACATCGTGGGCACCCCGGCGTTCAGGTGGCCGAGCAGCTGCGCGGCCTGCGCCGCCACGGCGCCGGCGATGACGGCGACCGGCACCAGGAAGAGCAGCACGGCGAGCAGCGTCGTGACGGAGCTCGCGAGGCGCGGTCGGTCACCGAGACGCCGCGCCAGCCGCAGGTTGAGGGGCGCGAGCAGCGCACCGAGCAGCACCGCCCAGAGCAGGGGCTGCCACAGCGGCGAGACGATGCGCCAGACGAGGTAGGCGAGCAGCACGAGCAGCGCGACGGCGCCGAGTCTCACGTAGAAGCGGTGCTCCGAGCGCTCGCGCTCGTTCGGCAGCGTGATCGTCGATTCCCCGACGTCGTCCCTGGATTCGTTCACTCAGTGTCCGCCTCTCAGCTGCCGCAGCGCTTCCGCGGCGTGACGCCGGCTCACCGGCAGGACGTCCGGGCAGTCCTTCAAGCGCACGAGGTAGTGGCCGTCCTCGCCGCGCTCGATCGAGCCCACGTGCCGCGCGGCGACCAGCGAGTTGCGGTGGATGCGGACGAACTCGGGCGCGAATTCCCCGGACAGGGCACGCAACGACTCGTCGATCAGGTCGCTGCCGCCGCGGTGGCGCACCGTGACGTATTTCTGGCCGGCCGAGAAATAGTAGATATCCTCGATCGCGATGAGCCGCAGCTGGTCGCCGAGGCGCGCGCAGACCTGCGAGCGCCGGCGCCCGAACTGCGACTGCTCGGCGAGCCGCGCGAGCTGCGGGGCCGCGACGCGAGCCGCGTGCCGCAGGGCGCGCGCCAGCTTTTCGAGCCTCACGGGCTTCAGCAGGTACCCCACGGCCTGGGTCTCGAAGGCCTCGAGGGCGTGCTCGTCGTGGGCGGTCGTGAAGATCACCGCGGGGGGCTCCTCCAGCGCGTTCAGGTGCCGCGCGGCCTCGATGCCGTCCATGCCCGGCATGCGGATGTCGAGCAGCACCACGTCCGGCTCGAGTCGGGCGCACATCTCGAGCGCCTCGCGTCCGTTCGTGGCCTCGCCGGCGACGTCGACGTCGTCGAGTTCCTCGAGCAGGCGGCGCAGCCGCTCGCGCGCCGGGGGCTCGTCGTCGACGATCAATGCGCGCATCGGATCGGTGGGGGCCGGGTTCGCTGGCATGGGCAGGGCGGCATTTTCCGCTGGCGCGGCCCGCCCTGTCACTTCCGGTCCGCGCCGTCGCCCGTACCGAGTTCGAGCGGGAAGCGCAGCCGCACCCGGTACGCCTCGGCCGAGTCGGAAACCTCGACGCCGGACCGGCCCGGGAACACGAGCTCCAGGCGCTGGCGGATGTTGTCGAGCGCCATCCGGTTCCCCGAGCGCACGGCACGTGCGATGGCCGACACCGGATTCGAGACCTCGATCGTGACCTCGCCGCCCTGGACCGTGCCCTCGACCGTCACCGTGCCGCCTTCCGGCAGCGGCTCGATGCCGTGGTTTATGGCGTTCTCGAGCAGCGGCTGGAGCAGCAGGCTCGGGACGACCGCCCGTGGCGGCAGGTCCCCCACTTTCCAGCGGACCTGCAACCGGTCGCCGAGGCGCAGCTGCTCGATGCGCTGGTAGATGCGGGCCACCTCGAGTTCCTCGCGCAGGCTGATCTGCGCACGGGAGTCGCTCAGGCTCACGCGGAAGAGGTCGGCGAGGTCCTCGATGGCCTCCTCGGCCCGGGCCGGGTCTGATCGCGTCAGGGCCGCGACGGTGTTCAGGCTGTTGTAGAGGAAGTGCGGCCGTATGCGTGCCTGCAGCGCCCGCACGCGGGCGCGGGCCTCGAGCTCGACGTTGCGTCGCCACTCGTGCGCCACGTAGAAGTAACGCAGCGCGACGGCTCCGACGATGGCCGCGATGCCGAGGTTTGGCAGCAGGAACGACCAGTGCCGCTCCGGGAAGAGCCCCGAGGACACACCGAGGCGGTCCGCCCACAGGCGCCCGAACCAGTAGACCAATTCCGAGACGAGCGCGACCGTGCCGACGATGAGCGCGAGCGCCCATATCGAGGCTGTGCGCAGCGACTGGCTCGCGAGGACCGGCCGCGCCTTGCACAGGGCCGCCGCGCACAGGAGTCCCGTCCACAGCAGGTAGCCCGACGTACGCGCGAGTTCGGGCCAGAACTCGCCGACCGCACTCTGGCGTGCCAGCGCGAGCACGAAGGCGAGCAATGCGGCGACCAGTACGATCGCCAGCACGGCTGGTGCTTCGCAGAAATCCGGCAGGAACGAGCTGCGAGCGTCCGCGGCCGGGACCGGCACCGGCGGCCGCGCGCTCATCTGGTTGACGGATCGTTCCCGGGCGCGCGCCCGCGGTCGAACAGCGCGTCCTTCAGTCGGAAGATCGTCGAGATGTCCTCGTCGCCGTGGCCGCCCTCGACGAGCTGCCGGTAGTGCGCGAGCGTGGTCTCGACGACGGGCAATGCGACGCCGTGGCGTGCCGCCATGTCGCGGCAGATGCGCAGGTCCTTCTCGTGCAGGCGGACGCGGAATCCCGCCGGGTAGGCGCCACGCATCATGTTCGGCGCGCGGTTCACGAAATACCAGCTCGAACCTGCGCCCTTGCCGAGCGTGTCGATCAGCTTGTCGAGCGGCAGGCCCTCGGCCCGCGCGAACGCCATCGCCTCGGACACCGCCTGGATGATGCCGGCGCACATGATCTGGTTGGTGGCCTTCGCCGCCTGGCCCGATCCCGTCGGGCCGAAGTGCGTGACGGCACGTCCCATCGCGGTGAGCACGGGTCCCGCGCGTTCGAAGGCCTCGCTCTCGCCGCCGACCATGATGGCGAGCGCGCCGTCGCGTGCGCCTTCCACGCCTCCGCTCACCGGTGCGTCGAGGAAATGCACGTCGCGGGCGGAGAGCCGCGCGGCCGCTTCGCGCGCGGTATCGGCGCTCACGGTCGAGCAGTCGATCACGATCGATGCCGGCCTGAGCCCGGGCAGCAGCGCGTCCACGACCTCGAGCACGTCGGCGTCCGCCGAGACGCAGAGCACGACGACGTCGCAGGCAGCGGCGAGGGCGGCGGGGTCGGCGGCAGCGGTCACGCCGAGTTCATTCGCGAGCTCGCGGGTGTTCCCGGGCGAGCGGTTCCACACACCGCACAGCAGTCCGGCCTTGTGCAGGTTGCGCGCCATGCCCCGGCCCATGGCGCCGAGGCCGATGAATCCGGTGACGGGCGTCACGTCACTGCCCGGCGCAGAACTGGTCCATGACCTGCTTCGCGGCCGCACGTGCGGCGTCGATCTCCTCGCTCGTGAGGTAGCGGCGCTGGCCGTCCGGGCCCTGCTCGTACAACCGGTGCGATTCGCTGTAGGTCTGGTAGCGCTGCCGCGCGTCGGTGCAGCGCTTGGCTTTGTCCTCGGCGGTGAGCTGCTTCGCCTTCGTGGCGTCGGCCGCCTCGGTGCCCGCCTTCTGCTCCTCGGCGTCTTCCGCCGCGTAGCGCTGCATCTGCTCGGAATAGCGCTGCTGGACCGCCGTGGGGTCCGTGGTCGTGTTGGCGATGCCCACCTTCTGGGCGGGGATCGTCTGGGGCGTGTCGGTGTAAATGAGCCGGCCCTGGGCGTCCTTCGTCACGTAGACGTCTCCCGCCTGGGCTCCGGCGGCGAGCAGCAGCGCGATCGCGAGCGTCACGGTCCGTTTCATTCGGGCAGCCTCCATTGGGACCGGCCGAGTCTAGCAGGCACCCACCTTGAGTCCTTCGGCCTGGCGGAACGGGCCCGCCAAACTGCGACGGAAGGCGCGTCACGACGGACGTACGGCCTGCGGCGGGGGGGCAGCCTGGGAACCGGCACTACCCATGAATGCGAATGAGTCGTATTTACATCTAAACAGGATTCTGCCAGTGTTGAGTCAAGGCCGCGGACCGGCGCGGCGATGGAGTGGATGGGATGACGGGACCAACAGCTGGATTCAACGGGCACGAGTCGCCTCCGCGGCTCCTCGAGCGCTGCGCTGACGTGTCCATCTGCGACCTCACCGCTGCCGAGCAGTTTCTCGTCTGGGCGATCCGCTGGCGCGCCTGCTGGCAGGACGACGAAACCTTCGCGTCGGACTGCCTTCGCGACTCCTTCGATCGGGCGGGCATGCCGGAGGCACGCCGGGCGCTCGAGCAGTTCGTGTGTGCGACCTGCCCGATGCGACTCGCGTGCAATCCCGCGGGCCGCCTCGGCTGCTGGCGGCTCAATCCGCTCGAGGCGCACGCCCTGCACGCCGCGGCCTGCCTCGAGGACGGCCTGCTCGGCGAGGCGTGGCGTGCGCTGCGCGTGGTCTGTCCCGAGCAGAGTCTCCAGTCGGCGCTCGAGTCGCTGCAGGAACTCGGCCGGGCGATCGCGCGTAACGGCGGCACGATCCGCCGTTGGCGTTTCACGTCGGCGTCGCTGCCGGTGCCTCGCGACCTTCACTGAAGACAGGCCGTGCCTGCGTTCGCGGCAGCCAAAAAAAAAGCGGGCGCACGAGGCGCCCGCAAGCGGGGGTGAAGACGGCCGCACCAGGAACCGGCCGCCTTCCTCAGACTCGGTCAGTTGTAGGCGCGCTCGCCGTGGGAGGCGGTGTCGAGACCCTCGCGCTCCTGCTCCTCGGTGACCCGCAGGCCGACCACCAGGTCCACGAGCTTGAAGGAGACCGCGGCGACGACCGCGGACCAGACGAGGCTCACCGCCACGCCCCACAGCTGCGCCTTGAACTGGGCGCCCATGGAGTACTCGGCGACGGCGTTTGCGACGTAGTCGTAGACGCCCGTGCCGCCGAGCGCAGGCGAGCAGAACACCGCGGTGAGCAGCGCGCCCACGATGCCGCCCACGCAGTGGACGCCGAACACGTCGAGCGAGTCGTCGTAGCCGAGCTTGTTCTTGAGGCTGGAGACCGCCCAGAGGCAGACGAGTCCCGCGATGAGCCCGATCGCGATCGCGCCCATCGGGCCCACCCAGCCGCAGGCCGGGGTGATTGCCACGAGTCCCGCGACCGCGCCCGAGGCCGCACCCAGCATCGTGGGCGTGCCGCGGTGGATCCACTCGGCGAACGACCAGGCGAGGGCCGCGGCGGCGGTCGCGAGGATCGTGTTGGCGAACACCATGCCCGTGAAGCCGTTCGCTTCGAGGCCGGAGCCGACGTTGAAGCCGAACCAGCCGACCCACAGCAGCGAGGCGCCGATCATGACCATCGCGAGGTTGTGGGGCGGCATCGCGGCCGTGCGGTAGCCGATGCGCTTGCCGATCATGAGCGCGCCGACGAGGCCCGCGATGCCCGCGTTGATGTGCACCACCGTGCCACCCGCGAAGTCGAGCGCGCCCTTCTGGAACAGGAAGCCCGCGGCGGCGCCCGCGGCCGCGCCGGCCTCGGCGTCGGTGTAGGCGTCCGGACCCGCCCAGAACCACACCATGTGCGCGATCGGCAGGTAGGAGAAGGTGAACCACAGAACCGTGAAGAGCAGCACCGCGCCGAACTTGATGCGCTCGGCGAAGGCGCCGACGATCAGCGCGGGCGTGATGGCGGCGAAAGTGAGCTGAAAGACGAAGTACACGTACTCGGGGATGTACACGCCCTTGCTGAAGGTCGCCGCGAGCGAGTCGGTGGCGAGACCCTGCATGAAGAGCCGGTCGAAGCCGCCGATGAACGCGTTGCCCGCGGTGAAGGCCAGGCTGTAGCCGTAGATCGCCCACAGCAGCGAGACCATGCAGAAGATCATGAACACCTGCATGAGCAGCGACAGCACGTTCTTCGAGCGGGCCATGCCGCCGTAGAAGAGCGCGAGGCCCGGGATCGTCATCAGGATCACGAGCACCGTCGAGGTCATCATCCAGGCGGTGTCGCCCTTGTCGGGGACGGGCGTGTCCGCGAGTCCGAGGGCGGGTGCAAGCAGGGCACCCAGGGCGAGCGCGGTGCCCCAGGGGCGGCGCCGGTCGGCGGTGAGCGTGTTCACTGGCGGTCTCCTGTCGGTCTGTCTGTCTGAGTGGGTGACTTTGCGCGGCGCCGGGTCAGACGGCCTCGGCCCCGCTCTCGCCGGTGCGGATGCGCACGGCCTGGTCCAGCTGGGTGACGAAGATCTTCCCGTCGCCGATCTTTCCGGTGCGGGCGACGTTGGTGATCGCCTCGATCACCTGCTCGACGACGGTGTCGTCGACGGCGATCTCGACCTTGGTCTTCGGCAGGAAGTCGACGCGGTACTCGGCGCCGCGGTACAGCTCCGTGTGGCCGCGCTGGCGGCCGAAGCCCTGCACCTCGGTGACGGTCACGCCCTGCACACCGATGTCCGCGATGGCCTGCCGCACCTCATCGAGCTTGAACGGCTTGACGATGGCGGTGATGAGCTTCATGCGGCCGGCCTCCGGGCGTGACAGGGGTTCCGGGGACCTCAATGCAGGAAGCGTGCCACGGCCGCCGTGCCGCGCATCCGCGCCGTTTCACGGGCTGAAGGCCGGGGCATGAACCGTGCGCGCACCAACTTGGAGCGCCGAAGGGGCCTGGCGCCTCACGTCGGGGCGCAATCTCTTACACTAACCGCTACCCCCTACCCCCTGATCACTCGTGCTCATGGCCTTCGACCCCCGCATCATCGACGACCTCGCCCGCCGCCTCGCCGGTTCCGTGCCGGAGAGCGTGTCCGCGCTGCGCCGCGACCTCGAGCAGAACTTCAAGGGCGTGCTGCAGAGCCAGCTCGCGCGCATGGAACTCGTTACGCGTGAGGAGTTCGACGTGCAGGCCGCGGTGCTGAAGCGCACGCGCGAGAAGCTCGCTGCCCTCGAGAAACGCCTGGCCGAGATCGAGGCCCGCTGACTCAGTGGAGGAGCCGTGGCGCGACGTCGACGGCGATGAAGAGCCCCATCACGACGAGGAACGCGCCGAAGATCCTGCGCAGCGTGGCCTGAGGCAGCTTCTGCCCGATGCGCTGCCCGAGGAAGCTGCCGACGATGCCGACCGCCGCCACGGTCGCGAGCACCTTCCAGTCGAGCGTGAGTCCGTCGCGGGCGAGCACGCCGACGTAGCGGGCGAAGCCGCTTAATGAATTGAGCGTGATGACGGCGAGGCTGGTGCCGACGGCGCTCGCCATCGGCACGCCAGCGAGCAGCACGAGGGCTGGCACGATCAGGAACCCGCCGCCGACGCCGACGAGCCCGCTCAGCAGCCCCACGCCCACGCCGCCGCCCACGACCGCCAGCCGATGCGCATCGCGGTCCGGACGCGAGACGGGACCGCCCCGCAGCATCCGCCACGCGGCGAGCAGCATCACGCCGGCGAAGAGCGCGAGCTGCGCGGTGCCCGGCACCCAGCGCGCGAGAGTCGCGCCCGCGAATGCGCCTGCCATGCCGGGCAGGCCGAACCAGGCGACGTTGCGCCAGTCGACCTGGCGGCGCAGCGCGTAGGGAACGGAACCGGCCGCGGCGACGAGCCCGACCACCAGGAGTGAACCGCCGATCGCGACCTTGTCCGGTTGCCCGACGAGGTAGTGGAGCACCGGCACGGTCAGGATCGAGCCGCCAGATCCGAGGAGACCGAGGCTCAAGCCGATGGCGAGGGCGCCGAGGAGGGCGAGGATCAAGTTCGCGACCCGGCCGTTCAGCCGGTGCAGGACGAGCGGCGGCCAGGGCTCGCGGCGGCGCGACCAACCGTGGGTTCGGGCGCACAATAGATGTCCTGCAGCAGACCCATCACCCGCGTCACGGGCCCGGAGGGCAGCGAGTAGTGGATCGACTGGGCCTCGCGCCGCGTCTCGACGAGCCCCGCCTCGCGCAGCAGCGCGAGGTGCTGCGAAAGCGCGGACTGGCTCAGGTCCATGCGAGCGTTCAGCTCGCCGACCGTCATCGGCCGCTCGAGCAGGTTGCAGAGCACCAGCAGCCGCTGCTCGTTGCCGAGCGCCTTCATGAGCTGTGCGGCCTCCGCCGCGTGCGATTTCATCTCGTCGATCGATCCCGCCCTGCCCGGAGCAGGCGGGCGGCGGCGGGCGGCAGGCGGCATGGTCGGGCCCTCGTGCATTCGCCCGCATTTTATTTCACCATTGACTAATTTAGCAATCACTAATAAGGTGGTCCTGCCCATGAACACCCGAGCCGCATCCCTGCCCGTCGTGACCCCTTTCTTCCATGCGCCCACCGGCACGTGGACCTACGTCGTGGCGGACCCCGGCTCGCGGGTCACCGCCGTGATCGACCCCGTGCTCGACTACGACTGGCGGTCGGGCCGCACGGGCACGAAATCGAGCGACGCGGTGGCCGCCCATTGCGCGGCCGAGGGACTCAGGGTCGAGTGGATCCTCGAGACGCACGCGCACGCCGACCACCTCTCCTCCGCGCCTCACCTGAAGGCGAAGCTCGGCGGGAAGATCGCGATCGGGCAGGGCATCCGTTCCGTACAGGCCACCTTCCAGAAGGTGTTCGGGCTCGGCCCCGACTTCGCGACCGACGGCAGCCAGTTCGACGTCCTGCTCGCCGACGGTGATCGCCTCGACCTCGGGCCGGTTGCCGGTCAGGTGATGGCCGCGCCGGGGCACACCAGCGACAGCGTCGCGTACCTGTTCGGCGACGCGCTGTTCGTCGGCGACACGGTCTTCATGCCGGACGGCGGCTCCGCACGCTGCGACTTCCCGGGCGGCGACGCTGCAGAGCTCTACCGGACGGTGCAGCGGCTCTACGAACTGCCGCCAGAGACGCGCGTGTTCGTCTGCCACGACTACTCCCCGGGCGGTCGCGAGCCGCGCTGCGAGACGACGATCCGCGACCAGCGTGCTGCGAACATCCACGTCCGCGACGGAGTCAGCGAGGCGGAGTTCGTCGCGATGCGACGCAGCCGCGACGCGACGCTCGACGTCCCAAACCTGATCATCCCGTCCGTGCAGGCCAACATCCGGGCCGGCCGCCTGCCGCCGCCCGAGGCCGACGGCGTGAGCTACTTCAAGGTCCCGCTCAACGTGCTCGGCCGACCCCTCTGACCACCACCCCCTCATCCGGCGAGACTTTCCCATGACCACTCACGAAACAGTCACCAACGCCACCCCGGAGCAGGTGAACGCCTGGCTGCAGGCCGGCGAGATCCTGCTCGTCGACGTGCGCGAGGCCAACGAGTACGCGTTCGAGCGCATCCACGGCGCGCTCCTCTATCCGTTGTCGACGTTCGACCCGAAGGCGCTGCCGACCGAAGGGCGCCGGCTGGTACTGCAGTGCGGCTCCGGCAAGCGCTCCCTGATGGCCGCGCACAAGCTGCAGGCCGCGGGTCACGGGGACCTCACGCACGTCGCGGGCGGCATCCAGGCCTGGAAGGCCGCCGGGCTTCCCGTCATCCGCATCGACGTCCAGACCGGCCGCGTCGTCGACGATGGCCGTCGCTGAACACGGGAGTCAATCCATGAGTATCGATCGCTTCGCGCCGATCCTCAGGAAGGCAGGCGTGCGCACGGGCGCGGCGTTCTGACCGGGAGGAGGCGCCAATGACGCGAGTTGCCGCGACCGTCCGCGCTGCCGCGATCCTCGCCGGGGCGGCCGTGCTGTCGTCTGCGTGGGCGACGCCTGCCGTGGCCGCTCCACCGGGCGGCCTGGCGACGTTCAAGGTGGCGGCCGCGCCGGTCCCCGAGGAACGCCTGCTCGACGGCACCGTCGAAGCGGTGAACCAGGCGACCGTTTCCGCGCAGACCGCGGGTCGCATCGCCGCGATCAACGTCGACGTCAACGACGTCGTGGCGGCGGGCACGGTCATCGTCCGCATCCGCAGCACCGAGCAGGTCGCCGGGCTGACGCAGGCGCAGGCCGCGCTCAAGGAGTCGACCGCGCGCGAAGCCGAGGCCCAGTCACGGTACGAGCGCATCAGCGACATGTACCAGCGCAAGGTCGTCGCGAAAGCGACCTTCGACCAGGCGAGCGCGGAGCGCGACGCCGCAGTCGCGCGGCTGATCGCCGCACGCGCGGGCCTCGAGGCCGCCCGCGAAGGCGTGGCTTACACGGAGGTGCGCGCGCCGTACTCGGGCGTCGTGACGCAGAAGCTCGTGCAGGTCGGCGAGCTGGTGAATCCGGGCACGCCGCTCATGACAGGTGCGTCGCTCGACGCCCTGCGCGTGGTGGCCGAGGTCCCGCAAAGCCTGATCGAGCGTGTGCGGGCGGCGCGCAAGGCGGTCGTTTACGTGGACGGACGCCGCATCGAGTCCACGGGCCTCACGTTCTTCCCGTCCGCCGAGCCGCAGACGAACAGCTTCCGCGTTCGCATCGAGCTGCCGAAGGGCGTGCAAGGCCTCGCGCCGGGCATGTTCGTGAAGATCGGCCTGCTCACCGGCGAGTCGAATCTGCTGCTCGTTCCGCGCAGCGCGGTGGTCGAGCGCAGCGAGATGCGCGCGGTCTACGTCGTCGCGCCGGATGGGCGACTCGGCCTGCGCCAGGTCCGGCTCGGCCGCGCGCGCGACGCCGACATCGAGATCCTTGCGGGACTCGCCGCCGGCGAAACAGTGGCGCTCGACCCGGCCGCCGCTGCGGCCCTGGCGCGCGAGCAGGCCGGCAAGCGTGACTGAGAAGCTCGGATTCAGCGGCCGGGTCGCCCGGCTGTTCCTCGACAGCGAGCTCACACCGCTGCTCGCGATCGCCGCGCTGCTGCTCGGGCTGTTCGCCGTCGTCGTGACGCCACGCGAGGAGGAGCCGCAGATCAACGTCACCATGGCGAACGTGATCGTGCCGTTCCCGGGCGCGAGCGCGCGCCAGGTCGAGAACCTCGTCGCGACGCCGATGGAAAAGGTGCTCGCCGAGATCTCCGGCGTGAAGCACATCTACTCGGTGTCGAAGCCGGGCGTCGCGGTCGTGACCGTGCAGTTCGAGGTGGGCGAGGACCGCACCGCCGCGATCGTCCGCCTCTACAACGCCATCTACTCCAACCAGGACTGGCGGCCGCCGGGGCTCGGCGTGCTGCAGCCGCTCGTCAAGCCGAAGGGCATCGACGACGTGCCCGTGCTGAGCCTGACGCTCTGGACGAAGGACCCGGAGCGCGGTGCGCACGAGCTGCGGCAGGTCGCCCACGCGATCGAGCCCGAGCTCAAGCGCGTCCCCGGGACGCGCAACGTCTACACGATCGGCGGGCCCGACGAGACGGTGCACGTGACTCTCGATCCGCAGCGGCTCGCGGGCTACGGGCTGACAGTGAGCGAGCTCGCCGCCTCGCTGCAGGCGGCGAACGTCGTGCAGCACGCGGGGTCGCTCGTCGCCGGCGGAGCCGACGTGCCGGTGCAGGCGGGTGAGTTCCTGGCCGACCGCGAACAGGTCGCGAGCCTGGTCGTCGCGGTCCACGACGGCCGTCCCGTCTACCTGCAGGACGTGGCCACTGTGCGCTCGGGACCCGACCAGCCCGAGCAGCACGTGAGCTTCGGCGCGGGCCCGGCCTCGGCAACGATCGGCGTCGATCTCGCGGGCGTCGCGCCGGCCGTGACCATCGCGATCTCGAAGAAGCCGGGCGAGAATGCCATCGACGTGACGCGCTCGGTGCTCGAGCGGATCGAGCTGCTGCGCGGCACGTTCATCCCGGACGGAGTCGAGGTCACCGTCACGCGAGACTACGGCGTGACGGCGAACGACAAGGCGCAGAAGCTGATCCAGAAGCTCGCCTTCGCCACGGCTTCGGTGGTGCTGCTCGTGTGGCTGACGGTGGGCTGGCGGGAAGCCGTCGTGGTGGGCGCGGCGGTGATCGTCACGCTCGCGGCGACGCTGTTCGCGTCGTGGGCCTGGGGCTTCACGATCAACCGCGTGTCGCTCTTCGCGCTCATCTTCGCGATCGGCATCCTGGTCGATGACGCGATCGTGGTGGTCGAGAACATTCACCGCCACATGGCGTTCGGCCAGGGCGGCCTCGGCGGGATCATCCCGCGCGCGGTGGACGAGGTGGGCGGCCCCACGATCCTCGCCACGTTCACCGTGATCGCGGCGCTGCTGCCGATGGCGTTCGTCTCGGGGCTGATGGGTCCCTACATGAGCCCGATCCCGATCAACGCCAGCATGGGCATGCTGATCTCGCTCGCCATCGCGCTGGTGATCACGCCGTGGCTGTCAAAGCGCCTGCTCTCGCACTCGCACGCGGTCGCTTCGGAACCGGCCGGCGAGTCGCGGCTGCAGCGCTTCTTCGAGCGCACCATGGCGCCGTTCCTGCGCTCGGCCGAGGCCCGCGGCAACCGCCGCAAGCTCTACATCGCGACGCTCGGGGCGATCCTGGTCGCGGTATCGCTGGTGGTCGTGCAGTGGGTGGTCATGAAGATGCTGCCCTTCGACAACAAGTCGGAGTTCCAGGTGGTGGTCGACATGCCGGAGGGCACGGCGCTCGAGGAGACGGCCCGCGTGCTCGACGAACTGGCGGCGGAGGTGGCGAAGCTCCCCGAAGTCACGGACTACCAGATCTACGCCGGGACCTCCGCGCCGATCAACTTCAACGGTCTCGTGCGCCAGTACTACCTGCGCGCAGGGCCGGAGTACGGCGACATCCAGGTCAACCTCGTCGACAAGCACGACCGCGACCGCAAGAGCCACGAGATCGCCGTTGCCGTGCGGCCTGCGCTCGCGGCCATCGGCAAGCGCCATGGCGCGGCCGTCAAGGTCGTCGAAGTGCCGCCCGGTCCGCCGGTGCAGGCGCCCCTCGTCGCCGAGATTTACGGGCCGTTCGACGACGTGCGACAGCAGCTGACGAAGTCGGTGCGCGCCGCCTTCGACACCCGACCCGACATCGTCGACGTGGACGACAGCCTGCAGTCGGAACGAACACGGCTCGTCGTATCGATCGACCGGCAGAAGGCGGCGCTGCTCGGCGTGAGCCAGGCCGAGGCCGCGCAGGTCCTCGCCACCGGTCTCGGAGGGCTGGACGCGACCTACGTGCGTTCGGGCGCAGAGACTTCGCCGATTCCCGTGCGACTCGAACTCGGCGTACCGGAGAAGGCGCGGATCGAGGACGTGCTGGCGCTGCGCGTGCGCTCCCGGGGCGGCGCGCTGGTGGCGCTCTCCGAGATCGCGGTCGTCGAGGAGCGCCCCTACGACGAGGCGATCTACCACAAGGACCTCCTGCCGCTCACCTGGGTGAGCGCCGACGCGGTCGGGGAGACCGACAGCCCGCTCTACGGCATGTTCGAGGTCGTGGGTGCGCTCGAGAGGGACCTTCCGACGGGACTCTCCCTCCAGCAGCGTTTCTTCAGCCCGCCGGAGGATCCCTACCGCCCGACCCTCAAGTGGGACGGTGAGTGGCAGATCACCTTCGAGACCTTCCGCGACATGGGCCTCGCGTATTCCGTCGGCCTGATCCTCATCTACCTGCTCGTAGTGGCGCAGTTCCGCTCCTATGCGGTGCCGCTCGTGATCATGGCGCCGATCCCGCTCACGATCATCGGCGTCATGCCAGGCCACGCGCTGCTCGGGGCGCAGTTCACCGCGACCTCGATGATCGGCATGATCGCGCTCGCCGGCATCATCGTGCGCAACTCCATCCTGCTCGTCGACTTCGTGAACGTCGAGGTCGCGCGCGGCCAGCCGCTCGCCGACGCGGTGATCGACGCGGCCGCCGTGCGGGCGCGCCCGATCGCGCTCACCGCGGTCGCGGCGATGACCGGCGCGTTCTTCATTCTCGACGACCCCATATTCAACGGGCTCGCGGTTTCGCTCATCTTCGGGATCCTCGTGTCCACCGCGCTCACGCTGGTGCTGATCCCGATCCTCTACTTCAGTTATCGCAGCAGACAGAGTGCCGCCTGACGCGGCCAAGGGGGACGACATGGCCAGGATCATCGTGATGGGTGCGGGTCTCGGCGGCGTCGCGTGCGCCTACGAGATGAAGAAGAAGGTCGGCAAGGAACACCGGGTGACGCTCGTCGGCAGCAGCCCGTACTTCGAGTTTACGCCGTCGAATCCGTGGATGATGGTCGGCTGGCGCACCGCGCCGCAGACGCGGGTCGAGCTCGCGAAGCACCTCGCCGCGAAGGACGTGGAGTGGATACCACAGATGGTCGACGCCATCGACGCGCCAGGCTCGAAGCTCACGCTCGCCGACGGCTCGACGCAGGACTACGACTACCTCGTCATCACGACGGGCCCGAAGCTCGCGTTCGAGGAGGTGCCGGGACTCGGTCCCAGGGGATTCACGCAGTCCGTGTGCACGCAGGGCCACGCCCAGCAGGCCTACGAGACGTATGAGCGTTTCGTGCAGGCGCCGGGGCCGGTCGTGGTCGGTGCCGCCGCCGGAGCGAGCTGCTTCGGTCCGGCCTACGAGAGCGCGATGATCCTCGACACGGATCTGCGCAGGCGCAAGATCCGCGACCGGGTGCCGATGACTTTCGTCACGGCCGAGCCGTACATCGGCCACATGGGCCTCGGCGGCGTGGGCGACAGCAAGGGGCTCATGGAGTCGGAGCTCAGGCAGCGACACATCAGCTGGATCACGAACGCGAAGATCACGGGCGTCGAGGACGGCGTGATGACGGTCGCCGAGCACAACGAGGACGGCAGCGTGAAGAAGGAGCACAAGCTGCCCTTCAGGTACTCGATGGTCATTCCCGCCTTCAAGGGCGTGGAGGCCGTAGCGGCCGTGCCCGAGCTCTGCAACCCGCGCGGCTTCGTGATCATCGACGAGCACCAGCGCTCGAAGAAGTACCGCAACATCTTCTCCGCGGGCGTGTGCGTCGCGATCCCGCCGGTGGAGGTGACGCCGGTGGCCACCGGCGCGCCGAAGACCGGCTACATGATCGAGTCCATGGTTAGCGCGATCTGCGAGAACGTGGCGGCGGAACTGAAGGGCAAGCCCGCCACCGCGCGCGGCACCTGGAACGCCATCTGCCTCGCCGACTTCGGCGACACCGGCGCGGCGTTCGTCGCGCTGCCGCAGATCCCGCCACGCAACGTGACGTGGGCGAACAAGGGCAAGTGGGTCCACGTGGCCAAGGTGGCGTTCGAGAAGTACTTCCTGCGCAAGGTCAAGACGGGCTCGGTCGCGCCGCTCTACGAGAAGTACGTGCTGAGCACCATCGGCATCGAGTCGCTGAAGCAGTAGGAGGCGGTCGGATGAGGACGGCAGGCCGGGGTATCGGGCTCCTCGCACTCGCGGCGTTCGCGGCTGCGCCCGCGTCGCGGGCGGAGACGCTCGCCGAGGCGTGGACGCTCGCGGACGCCCGGGATAACGGCCTGGCGGCGGTCCGCAGCCAGGCCGAGGCCGCCGAGTACGACGCCGCGGCGGCCCGGGCCCAGCGGTGGCCGGCGCTCGCCGTGGGCGGCGGCTACACGCGCCTCGACGACGCGCCGGCGTTCGACTTCGGGTTTGCCGGCCTTCCAGTCGCGCCGCCGGAGCTCTTCGGCGGCGACGACTTCTGGATGGGTGCCGCGACGGTGACCGTGCCGCTCTATACGGGCGGGCGCATCACCTCGAGCATCGCCGCCGCCGAGGCGCGTGGTCGCGGCGCCGGTGCGCAGGCCGAGGGTGCCGCGGAGGACCTGAAGCTCGCGGTGGCGGACGCCTACGTCGGCGTGCTGCGGGCGCGCAAGGCGCTCGCCGTGGCCGAGAGCAACGTGACGACGCTCGAGGCGCTGGTGAGCGACATCTCGGCCATGTTCGAGCGGGAGCTCGTGCCGAAAAACGACCTGCTCGCGGTCCAGGTGGCGCTCGCGGATGCGCGGCAGAGCCGGCTCCGGGCCGCCAATGGCGCGCAGATCGCTCTCGCCGCGTACAACCGCCGTCTCGGCGAGCCGCTCACGCGTCCCGCGGATCCCGAGGATTCGCTGCCGGCCCCGGAGGGCCTCCCCGCCGACCCGGACGAACTGGTGCAGACCGCACTCGAGCGTCGCTCGGAACTCAAGGCACTCGACGAGCAGGCGACGGCCTACGGGCAACTCGCAAAGACCGAGCGCTCGCGGGTCCTGCCGCAACTGAGCGTGACCGGCGCCTACAACTATCTCGAGAACACGTTCCTCGACGACGAGGACTTTGCTTCGGTGGGCGTCGGCGTGCAGTGGGCATTGTTCGACGGCGGACAGGCGCGCAAGCGCGCGGCGTCGCTCGAGCGATCGAAGCGCGCGGCGGAGCAGCAGCGCGCCGACCTGCAGTCCCTGATCGAGCTTCAGGTGCGGCAGGCCTGGCTCGAGGTGTCGGAGACGCGGCAGCGGGTCCAGGTGACGGCGGATGCGGTCGACCAGTCGGAGGAGAACCTCCGCATCGCGCGCGAACGCTACGGTGCGGGCCTCGGCACGCAGACCCAGCTGCTCGAGGCCGAGTCGCTGCGCGTGCAGGCATTCACGAACCGCGACAACGCCGTGCTCGATGCGGGGCTGGCGCGGCTGCGGCTCGCGCGGGCGGTCGGGATGCTCTGACGTTCTCGGGGCGTTCGCTTTGCGGACCCCTCATCGCGGGGACGCCGTAAACACGAGTCCATGTGGGCTCGCGCGCCGCATCCCTGCGGCGCGACGCCCCGCGATGAGGGGCCCGCAAAGCGAACGCCCCGATGCCGCTTCGCTGCCGGCGAGCAGGACGAATGACCAAGCGGGCGCGCTCAGCGCGCCTTCAGCAGTTCCTCGCCGATCAGCGTCATCAGTTGCTGCTCGCCGAAGCTCGGCAGCTGGCGACCGTTCACGAAGTACTCCGGCGTCGCCGTCACCTTGAGCGCCATGGCGTCGGCGCGGTCGCGACGGGCGCGCTCGAGCACCGCGGGCGAGTCCATGTCGGCCATGAGGCGCTCGAGGTCAAGGCCGAGGTTGCCGACGACCTGCATGGCCCGGTCCGGGTATACCGTGTGGTGCTCGGTCCACTGTGACTGCGTGGCGAGCAGCGTCTCGAGCGTCTGCCAATACTTGTCCTGCTCGCGGCTCGCCTCGAGCAGACGCACCACGTAATCGGAACCCTCGTGGAGCGCGACGTGGCGGACGGACAGCCGGATCTGGCCCGGGTTCTGCGCCATCACCTGCTTCACCAGCGGATAGAGCGCCGCGGCACGCGCGGCATCGTCGGCACCGGCGGGTCCCGTCGACTTGCTGCTGAACAGATAGCCAGCACCGACGACCGCGAGCACCACGACGAGGACACCGATCACCAGCCAGCGGCGATTCCCGTGTGGTGCAGAGGCCTCGGCTTCGGCGGTGGATCTGGTTCGATTTCTCTGCGACTTGCGGCTCATGGTTGCGCCTCAATCGTCGTGATGCTTGATGCGAGGACCGCGCAGGTCTGCTGAGGGGCCTTCATCATCCGGGCCGGGTCACGCGCTGGGAGGCGTCGCGCCGCAGGGACGCGGCGCGCGGGCCGCCACGGAAGGCTTCACGGCGTCCTCCTTGCGCGTGACCCGGCCCGGATGACGAAAGCTCTCTCAAGCAGCCCGATGCGCCCGCGACTCGCGCCGATTCGTCGCCGTGAGCGCGTGTCCGAGCTTGCGCGTCCCGAGCGCCGGCGTGAATTCGCGACCATTCCACACCTGCTCGCCCGCGATGAACACCGCCGTCACGACCCCGTCGGATCGGTTCACGAGCTGATCGTGCTCGAAGATGTCGCGGTAGATCATCTGCCGGCTCGCGTCGGTGTCGTAGCGCAGCAGCGCCTGCGGGTCCACGAGCACGAGGTCGGCCTGCGCGCCGACGTCGAGGCGCCCGGCGTCGATGCCGAAGAACTCGGCCGGCTCCCGGGTCAGTCGCTTCACCGCGTGAGCCACCCTTTCCACCGACTCGCGCGCCGCGATCTGCAGCGTGAGGAGGTTCCCGTCGAAAAAGGCGAGGTTGATCAGGTGCGCGCCACTGTCGTTGAACCCGGGGAGCATGTGCTCGTGGAACAGAAGCTTTTTCAGGATCTCCGGGCGGTCGTTCGCCACCGTGAACCACCAGCGCAGATCGCGATCGTAGCGACGGATGAGGTGCAGGAGGAATTCTCCCTCCCGCGTCGTCGGTCCAGCGAAGGACGCCAGGGCCTCACGCTCCGTCACGCTGCGCGCGGCCGTGGCATCGCCGGCCTGCAAGCGCTGCAGTCGGCGGTAGACGGCGCCGAAGGTCTCGCCGCACCATTCCGGCACGGGACAGCGCTCGACGTGCATCGCGTCGAGGTCACGATTGAAGGTCGAGACGGCGCCGGCGTCGTGCCATTCCCTGACGAACAGCGCGCCGAACTCCGGCGTCGCCATGATGCGCCGGCGTTCGGCGGCGTTCTCGAGATCGCAGGACATGAGCTGCCGCGACGAGTCGAACTCCTCGAAGATCGGGCAGATCGCGCCCTCGGCGTACATGCGAAACGGCGTCGCGAGCACCTGGAAGTGGAAGCGGCCGTCGATCAGCTTCGAATTCAGCAGCGAGGCGATCACCGGGAAGAGCTTCCACGTGCGCCGCTCGTGCGTGAGATCGACGGCGGTGAGCGCGGAAGTGCGCAGCGGCTTGCCGAACAGCCGGCCACTGGTGAAGAAGAAGCGCAGGAACGTCGCCACGCGGTTCGCCGCATCGGGTGTGCACTGCCAGACCCGGTCGTGGCCGCGCACGATCTCGAGCAGCGAGCGCAATTCGCCCATGCTGGCGTGCTGCGCGGGGATTCGCTTGTCCGTGTGTGGCTCGTTCGCGAGGTAGTGGAACGGGATCGCGTCGGTCGAGAAGCCGGCGTAGCCCTCCTGCATCGCGCGTTCGAGCAGTTCGCGCATGCGGCCAAGTTCTGCGGCCGTGGGTTCGCGCGTCACCGCCGCCTGCGTGCCCATGGCCTCGATGCGGAGCATCGAGTGCGGCACGAGCGGCACGACGTTCGGGCCGAGGGGCAGCGTCTCGAGGTGCTCGAGGTAGCCCCGCGTCGTCGTCCAGTCGATGCGGTCGACGACCTTGCGCAGCACCGGCTTCGGGATGTTCTCGACGCGCGTGAAGCAGTTGAGGATCGGGTCGTCGCCGTTGCGTCTCTGTGCGCCGAACGCCGTGCCGAGGCTGCAGTTGCCGACGACCACCGTCGTCGTTCCGTGGCGCACAGATTCCGGGAGTCCGGGCGCGAGCTCGACCTCGAGGTCGAGGTGGGTGTGGATGTCGAGCAGCCCGGGCATGAGCCAGCGACCGCCGGCGTCGACGACGCGCGCAGCGCCCTCGACCGGCAGGTTCGGCCCGCGCGCGGCGATTCGCCCGTCGCGAATGGCGAGGTCCTCCCGGCGGGGCGGGGCGCCTGAGCCGTCGAAGACGAGGGCGTTGCGGATCAGCAGGGAGGCTGAACTGGTCATGATGAGAGCCTATCGAGAGATCTCGGCCGCAGGATTCGTTTTTAAATACACAGGAATCATGTAATAATCCGCCATCGATTTCCCTGGAGCCGGACGCCTGTGAAGAACCTGACCATCACGATAGACGAGGCAACGGCGCAATGGGCCCGGCGCTGCGCAGCGGATCGCCAGGTTAGTCTCTCTCGCTTCGTTGGTGACCTGATGCGGGACCAGATGCTGCACGACCGACGCTATGAGGTCGCCATGAGGCAGTACCTGTCCGTCGAGCCCCAGAACCTGCGAGCGCCAGGCGAGTCGTATGCACCCCGTGAGGAACTCCATGACCGGGTTCGTCTTCGTTGATACGAACGTTCTCCTGTACGCGATCGACACACACGATGCCCACAAGCACCGGCAGGCGCGCGACTGGATCAACAGGCTGTGGCGGGAGCGAAATGGGCGAACCAGCGTCCAGGTCCTGAGCGAGTACTACGTCCACGCGACGCGCGTCTCTTCGGTCCCGCTGAGCCGCGAGAAGGCGTGGGAGCAGGTCGTGGCGTTCTACGAATGGCAGCCAAGGGCCGTCGACATCGAATTGCTCGAGTCGGCTCGGCGAATCCAGGATCGGTACAGGCTCAACTGGTGGGACAGCCTGGTGGTGGCCGCGGCGCATGCGCTGGGGTGTGCCATGCTGCTGAGCGAAGACATGCAGCACGGCGCGGTGTATTCGGGAGTCACCTGCATGAACCCATTCCGGACGGGCGTGCAGGAGTCCAGCGAAGTGAATTCACCGCTCGCTCAGCCGATTCTGCGACGAGGCCGGGGCCGCCCGAAGCGGGCCGTCGTGCAGGCCTGAGAACCCCTGGCTGAATTCGCGCCCCAGTCTCAGCCCGCCAGCACCCGCCCCGGATTCAGGATGCACTTGGGATCGAGCGCCTGCTTGATCTGCCGCATCAGCGCGAGCTCGGCCGGTCCGCGCGAGAGCGCGAGCCAGGGCTGCTTCTCGAGGCCGATGCCATGCTCGGCCGAAACGGAGCCCGAGCGTGCGCCGAGCGGGCCGTACACGCATTCCTCGATGCCCTTCTTCGCGTCGCGGCTCGGGGGCCCCGCGACGATGACGTGCAGGTTGCCGTCACCGAGGTGGCCGAACACGAAGCGCCGGTACGCGGGCCACTCGCGCTCGAGTCGCGCGAGGATGTCGGCCACGTAGCCCTCCATCTCGCTCACGGGCAGGCTGATGTCGAAGGTGACCGGCATGCCGAGCCGGAAGAACTGCTCGACGTCGTCGCGCAGGGCCCAGAGCGATTCCCGCTGCGCCTTCGAGCTCGCGATGATCGCGTCCGCGACCAGGCCCGACTCGATCGCGGCGCCGAGCGATTCCTCGAACACGGCCTGGTCGCGTGCCTCGTCACCGCCCGAGGACTCGATCAGCACGTAGTAGGGGTAGTCCTGGTGAATGGGCGCCGTGCCCTTCGCCGGCGGCGAGGTGACGAGCCTGAAGAACTCGTTCCACATCACCTCGAAGGCCGAGAGGCCGCCACCGAGCGACCCGTCCATGTGCTTCAGGAGCGCCGTGACGTCGGCGAACTTCGCGCAGGCGACCATCGCGGTCTGCGTGCTGCGCGGCGCCTCGCGCAGGCGCAGCACCACTCGCGTGATGACGCCGAGCGTGCCCTCGGTGCCGATGAAGAGCTGCTTCAGGTCGTAGGCCGCGTTGTTCTTGATCATGCGGTTCATCGAGGAGATCACGGTGCCGTCGGCCAGCACGGCCTCGAGTCCGAGCACTGAGTCGCGCGTCATGCCGTAGCGGATCACGCCATTGCCGCCGGCGTTGGTCGCGACGCTGCCGCCGATGTGCGCGGAGCCACGCGCGCCGAAGTCCACGGGATAGAGCAGCCCGTGCTTCTCGGCCTCCTCCTGCACCTTCTGCAGCGGCACGCCGGCCTCGAGCGTGATCGTGCGGCCGAGTGGGTCCACGGACTCGACGCGGTGCATGCGCTCGAGCGAGAGCGCGATCTCGTGGGGGCCCGCGACGCAGCCGCGCACGAGGCCCGTGAGCCCGCCCATCGGCACGACCGGCTGGCCCGCGGCGTTACAGGCGGCGAGCACGCGCGACACCTGCTCCGTCGAGGCGGGGCGCACGATGGCTAGTGCCTGGCACGGGCTGTGGTCGGCCCAGCTCACCGAACGCGATCGGACGTCGTCGCCGGTGAGCACGCCGTCGGCGCCCACGATGTCGATGAGCGTCTGCAGGTCGATCGTCATGGCGTTCCCCTGGATGTCAGTCGTGCGCGAGCCGGCCGGCCGCGTCGTCGAAGGCCGAGCAGAGCCTGGCAACCTGTGCGTCGCTCGTTACCGGGCTCACGAGCATCATGTTGTGGAAGGGCGCGATCAGGCAGCCGCGGTTGAGCAGCGACAGGTGCATCGCGCGCTCGAGCGCCGGGGCGTGCGCCGCCTCGGCCTCGGTGCCGTTCAAGAGCGGGCCGGGCGCACAGATGAACTCGACCCGTGCGCCGACGCGAACCACGTGCCACGGCAGCCCGTGCCGCTCGACTGCGGATTGCAGAGCCGCCGCCAGCGTCGAGGCGAGCCGCTCCATGTGGCGGTACGCCTCGGGCGTCATGACGCGTTCGAGCGCCGCGCGCATCGCCGCGAGCGACAGAGCATTCGCCGACAGGGTCGTGCCCATGCCGGAGTGACCCGGCGGGGTCTGTGCGCGTGCGACGTCCAGTCGCTGCGCAACTTCGTCCGTGAAGCCCCATACGCTCGCCGGCACGCCGCCGGCGACGGGCTTGCCGACCACGAACAAGTCGGGTTCGAGGCCGTGCGCACGCGTGTAACCGCCTGGCCCGGTCGAGATCGTGTGTGTCTCGTCGATCAGAAGCAGCGTGCCCGTCTCGCGGGTGAGCCGCCGCAGCTCGGCGTGGAACCCCGGCTGCGGCAGCACCATGCAGGAATTCGTCATCACGGGTTCGGTGATGACGCAGGCCACGTCGCGGTGCGGGAGCGCCTCGGCCAGCGCGGGAAGATCGTTGAACTCCACCACGCGCGCGAGATGGGTGAGGTCGGTGAACTGACCAAGCAATCCCGGACGATTCACGGCACGGCCGTCGACCAGGCGCACGAAGGTCTCGTCGACCGTGCCGTGATAGCAGCCGTTGAAGACGAGAATCTTCGGCCGGCCGGTCGCGGCCCGCGCGACGCGCAACGCGAAGCGGTTGGCGTCGGTCGCGGTGGTGGCGACCTGCCAGTGGGGCAGGCCGAAGCGCTCCGCGAGCAGTCGCCCGACCGCGATCGCGTCCTCGGTCGGCAGCATGTAGGTGAGGCCGCGCGTCGCCTGGCGCGTGATCGCCTCGGCGACGGCCGGGGGCGAGTGACCGAACATCGAGCCCGTGTCGCCCAGGCAGAAATCCGCGTACTCGTGGCCGTCGATGTCGCGCAGCACGGAGCCCTGCGCTTCCTCGACGACGAACGGGAAGGGCATCGGCCAGTCGCGCATCCAGTGCATCGGCACGCCGTCGTAGTAGCCCGCGATGCCGTGGCCGGTGCGCTGCAGGGAACGCGGGTGGGCGTCGATATAGGCCGCGCTCTCGGTCTCGAAGACCGACGCAATGCGCTCGAGCGGCACGCCGCCCAGCGCGGGTGTCACGACGACCCCCCCAGTCGGGCCTCGGCGGCGGCAGTCATGGCCGCGAACCGCGGATCGCCCCGCAGGCTGTCGAGATCCGGATCCGCCTTGGCGTGGTTCAGGAGGCCCAGGGAAATCTTCTCGAACAGCGGACCCAGTGTCGCGATGGCGCCGTCGGGGTCATTGAGTTGCGTCGCGAGCGTGCAGGCGAAGTTGTAGCGCATGTTCATGTTGTCGGGATCGATGAGCAGCGCCCGGCTCATCCAGCCCTTCGCGCTCTCGGCCTGTCCGAGCAGGGCGAGTGCATAACAGCAGAAGCCCATGGCCGCGCCATTGCTCGGGTCCTGGGCCAGCGCCTTCTGCGCGCGCGCGACGGTGAGCTGCGCGGTGCGGCGGGCCGCCTCGGCGTCGCCGATCGCCGTGTAGCAGGTCATGAGCATGTTGCACGAGCTGACGTCGGTCTCCATCAGCGTGCGGGCCTTCTCGAAGTGCCGGATCGCATCGTCCAGCCGCTTCTGGCGGAAGCGGAGATAGGCAGCCGCGCGGTGGACTTCGAAGGATTCCGGGTCGAGAACGAGCGCCACCTCGATCTCGTCCGATGCCGCGTCGTGCCGGCCCTCCTCGGACAGGATGCGGGCCTTCACCGCGTGGGCCTCGGCGAGGTTCGCGTCGAGCGACAGCGCGCGCTCGGCGGTGGCGAGGCCGTTCTCGCCCTGGCCGCCGGTCGCGAAGCGGATCAGCGTCTGGCCGACCGCCATCAGCGCCCACGCCGAAGCGTAGTTCGGGTCGATCTCGGTGGCCCGGCGGCACAGTCGCACGATGGCCTCGTTGCGCCGCACGTCGCCCTCGTTACCCGTCGCGTAGTGCTGGCGGGCCATGAGGAAGAGGTTATAGGCCTCGAGGTTGTTGGTGCCGCGCTGCTCGATGGCCTTCTTTTCCTCGGGCAGCAGCTTCAGCTTCAGCGCCTTGACGATCGCCTGCGAGATCTCGTCCTGCAGGGCGAAGATGTCGCTCAGGTCGCGGTCGTAGCGTTCGGCCCAGACGCTGTCGTTGGTTGCCGCATCCACCAGCTGGGCGGTGATGCGCACGCGCCCGCCCGCCTTGCGCACGCTGCCCTCGAGCACGTGGCTCACCTTGAGCTCGCGCGCGACCTTCGGCACGTCGACCTGCTTGCCCTTGTACATGAAGGCGCTGTTGCGCGAGGCGACCGCTAGCGCCGAGACCTTGCTGAGGTCGGTGATGATGTCCTCGCTGATGCCGTCGCTGAAGTACTCCTGCTCGGCGTCACCGCTCATGTTGGCGAAGGGCAGCACGCAGATGCCGATGCGGTTCGCGATCGTGGCGGAGGGCGCCTGACTCGATCCGGTTGAGTCCGTCGACGACGGTGCGCCGGCGCTCTGCCGCGCGATCATCGCCGCGAGCGCGCGCAGCAGTGCCTGGCCCTGCGGGCTCGCGGGGTCGTCGCCCCAGCCGTCGAGGTCCGTCGTGTGGATCGCACGTACGTCCATCGGCAGCTTCGCGCCGTCGAAGCGTGCCGGCACCAGCGTACCGCGGTCAGCGGCCTCGCGGGCCTCGCCTCGTACCCAGCGCGAGCCGACCGAGGCCGGCGTCCACACGACGACCACGGCACGCGCGGCCTTGAGCTCCGCCTCGATCTGGTCGTCGAACTGCTGGCCGGCGTCGATCTCCGGGTCCCACCAGACCGACCAGCCGCGCGCCTCGATGGCCGCCACGATCGGCGCGACCCGCGCCCTGTCGCTGCGGGCATAGGAAACGAAGACGTCAGCCATTCGGCGCGGACCTCGGGCGGTGGGGAGCCGGAAAACGCTAGCTTAACCCGGTCGCCGCCTTCCTTGACGCTCCTCCGCCGCCCGTGGATACTGCAAAGCAACATGAACGCGCGCGCGCACACGAAGCCCGATCGCCTCTGGTGGTGGCGCCACTCCTAGGAGTGGGCCCGTCCGCGCACGACTCGTTCGCAGGAATCTAGGGACCCATCTCCGCGAGCCGCCGGGGGTGGGTTTTTTTACGTCCCCGGGGTCCTCAGCGACAGAGGAACCGTAAGTGACGACCAGCCTGTTCGACATCGCCGCCGACCTCGACACCCCGGTGTCGGCCTACCTGAAGCTCCGGCCGTTTCGGCCGCGCTTCCTCCTCGAGAGCGTGGAGGGAGGTGAACGGCTTGCACGCTACTCGTTCATCGGTTTTGGCGACTGTCTCGAGTTCCGGCTCGACGGCTCGGGCCTCAGGATCGGGGGCGAGTCCCTGCCCCGGCCGGAAGGCCAGGCCGATCTCCTCGCGGCGCTGCGCCGCGCGCTGTCCGAGGCTCCGCGACCCGACGTCGCGACCCAGGGCTTTCCCCTGCTCGGCGGTCTGGTGGGGGTCGCGAGTTACGACCTCGTCCGCTACTTCGAGAAGCTGCCTTCGAAGGCACGCGTCGACGACGACGCGCCCGACGCGCACTACCTCGCTCCCCGCTCGCTGCTGGTGTTCGACCACCTGACCCGGCGTGCCGCGCTGCTGCACGCCGGCTCCGAGCACGAACGGCAGAGCCTGCGCCGCGAGGTCATCCGCGCGCTGCGGGGCGGGCTGCCCGGCCCCGCGTGGCAGGCGAGCGTGAGCCCGCCCGAGGCCAGCCTGTCGGAAGCCGAGTTTCTCGAGCGCGTCGCGCGCACGAAGGAGTACATCTCCGCGGGTGACGTCTACCAGCTCGTGCTGTCGGTGCGTTTCTCGGGCCGCTGCGACCTCGACCCGTTCGAGGCCTACCGCGCGCTCAGGCTGCTGAACCCCTCGCCCTACATGTACTACTGCGAACTCGGCGACCGCACGGTGGTCGGTTCCTCGCCCGAGGCGCTCGTCAAGCTCACTGGCACGCGCGCCGAGACACGCCCGATCGCCGGCACGCGCCCGCGCGGCGCGGATGTCGCCGAGGATGCGGCGCTCGAAGCGGAACTGCTGGCCGATCCGAAGGAGAACGCCGAGCACGTGATGCTCGTCGACCTCGCGCGGAACGACGTCGGCCGCGTGGCGACCGCGGGCTCGGTGCACGTGCAGCCGTTCCGCTCAATCGAGCGCTACAGCCACGTCATGCACATCGTGAGCGGCGTACACGGCGAGCTCGCGCCGGGCCAGGACGCGTTCGACTTGTTTGCCGCGACGTTCCCGGCGGGCACGCTCGTCGGCGCGCCGAAAGTGCGGGCGATGGAGATCATCGACGAGCTCGAGCCCGTGCGCCGCGGATTCTACGGCGGCACGGTCGGATACTTCGGCCACGGCGGCGACATGGACCAGGCCATCACGATCCGGACCATGGTGTTCCACGGCGACACCTACAGCTTCCAGGCCGGCGCGGGCATCGTCGCGGACAGCGTGCCGGTCAGCGAGTATCGCGAAGTGCTGGCGAAGAGCGCCTCCGCGCGCCGCGCGCTCGAGCTCGCGCGGGAGGGCCTGTGATGACTCGATCACCGCGCCTGCTGCTCGTCGACAACTACGACAGCTTCACCTACAACCTCGTCCAGGCGTTCCTCGTGCTCGGCGCCGACGTGCTCGTGCATCGCAATGACGCGATCACGGTCGCGGAGGCCGAGGCACTCGCCCCGACGCACCTGTGCATCTCTCCCGGTCCCGGCACGCCGCGGGACGCGGGCGTGTCGATCGCGATGATCCAGGCCTTCGCGGGTCGCATCCCAGTGTTCGGCGTCTGCCTCGGGCACCAGTCGATCGTCGAGGCGCTCGGCGGCGAGGTCGTGCGCGCGGGCCGGCTCATGCACGGCAAGGTCTCGCCGGTCGAGCACGACGGGCGCGGGATCTTCGCCGGCGTGCCGCAGCCCTTTGCGGCCGGCCGCTACCACTCGCTGATCGCCCGGCCCGAGTCGCTGCCCGCGGTGCTCGAGGTCTCGGCCAGCACCGCGGAAGGGGAGATCATGGGCGTACGGCACCGGGAACTCGCTGTCGATGGCGTGCAGTTCCACCCGGAGAGCATCCTCACGCCGGACGGACCGAAGATCATGGGCAACTTCCTCGCGCTCCGCGGCGGGCGGCGCGGGGGCTGATGGGCGACGCCATGGCGGACCTGCGCGACATCCTCGAACGGCTCCTCGACCGGCGCGATCTTGCCGAGGCCGAGGCCGGCGAACTTCTCGTGGCACTCACCGACGCCTCGGTGGCTCCGGCCATGGCGGGCGCACTGCTCGCTGCTCTGCGCTCGAAGGGCGTGACGCCGGCCGAGGTTCGCGGGTTCGCTGGAGCGATGCGCGGTCTCGCGCGACGGCCCGTGCTCCCGCCGGGGCCGCCGGCGGTCGACGTCGTCGGCACCGGCGGCGACGCCTCGGGCAGCTTCAACATATCCACCGGCGCTTCGTTGCTCGTCGCCGCGACGGGCGTCCGCGTGGTCAAGCACGGCAACCGCTCGGTGTCGAGCCGTTCGGGCAGCGCGGATCTCCTCGAGGCGCTCGGCCTGCCGCTGCCGCTCGACGAGCGGGCCGCCGGAGAGTGCCTCGCCGCCACGGGGTTCACCTTCCTGTTCGCGCCGCACTATCACCCGGCGATGAAGGAAGTGGGACCCGTGCGCCGCGCGCTCGGCGTGCGCACCGTGTTCAACCTGCTCGGTCCGCTCACGAACCCGGCCGAGCCGCCGTTCGGACTGATCGGTGCGTACAGCGCCGAGGCCGCGAAGCTCATGGCGGAGACGCTTTCGGGCATGTCCATCGAGCGCGTGTTCGTGATCCACGGTGAGCCCGGCTGGGACGAAGCGACACCCGCGGGCCCGTTCGAGCTCTACGACGTGCGGCCCGGACGCGTGCGACGCGAAATGCGCGACGCCGCGTCGCTCGGCATGTCGCGCTGCACGCCGCAGGAACTTGCGGGAGGCGATGCATCCCACAACGCGGCAGGACTGCGCGCGGTGTTCGAGGGTCGCGACCGCGGGCCGCACCGTGACGCGATCGTGCTGAACGCGGCGCTCGCGCTCGAGGTCGCGGGCGCGGTGGCGGACGCGGCCGCCGGCATCCGCGCGGCGGGCGCAGCCATCGACCGCGGCGACGCGGCCACGCTCCTCGAGCGGCTCGCTGCATTCGGCCGACGATCGTGAGTCTCCTCTCAGACATGGTGCGCGCCAGCATCCGCCGCGTTGCGGAGGCGCGCGAGCGCGCGCCCGAGGCGGCGCTTCGCGCAGCCGTGCTCGGCGCGCCGCCCGCGGTGCCGCTCGTCCTCGAGCGCGAGGGTTTCGACCTCATCGCGGAACTGAAGCTGCGCTCGCCGTCGGTGGGTGACCTGTCGGCGCGGACGGTCGACCCCGTCAAGCGCCTCGAGGGCTACGCGGAGGGCGGGGCGGCGATCTGCTCCATCCTCACCGAGCCGACGCACTTCGACGGCGACCTCGAGCACCTGCGCCTCGCCGCCGACACGCTGCAGCCCTATGGCCTGCCCGCCATGCGCAAGGACTTCCTGGTCGACCCGTACCAGGTGCTCGAAGCGCGCGCGTACGGCGCGTCGGGCGTGCTGCTGATCGTGCGCATGGTGCCGCGCGAGCGGCTCGTGGCGATGATGGACGTCGCGGCGGAGCTCGGGCTCTTCGTGCTGCTCGAGGCCTTCGGCGCCGGTGACCTCAAGGTCGCGACGGAGATCGCCCGCGAGCGGGAAGGTCGCGAAGAGCAGGTGCTGATGGGTCTCAACTGCCGCGACCTCGAGACGCTCGACATCGACTTCAACCGGTTCGCGGAGCTGCGCAGCCACATGCCGTTCGACTGGCCGTGCGTGGCGGAGAGCGGCGTGCAGACCGCAGAGGACGTCGCGCGCGTGGCGCGGCTCGGGTACCGCCTCGCGCTGGTCGGCACGAGCCTGATGCAGCGACCGGATCCGGCGGAGGCCGTGCGCGAGCTCGTCGACGCCGGCCGCAGGGCGCGGGAGTAGACGCAAGGTGTCGCGTCTCTGGATCAAGATCTGCGGGATGAGGACGCCCGGGGCGATAGAGGCGGCGGCGGAGTCGGGGGCGGATGCGGTCGGCTTCGTGTTCCACACGGGCTCACCCCGCAACGTGTCGGCCGAGGAGGCGCGGGCGCTGCGGCGGGTCGTGCCGGAATCCCTCGAGCGCGTCGCCGTGTTCCTGCACCCGTCGCAGGCGCTGCTGGATGCCGCCATCGATGCGCTCGCGCCGCACTGGGTCCAGGTCGATTCCGCGGACCTTGCGTCCCGGCGCCTGCCGCAGGGTCAGCGCGTGCTGCCGGTGCTGCGCAGCGGCGGTACCCGGCCGGACCCGCTGCCATCGCGTTGCCTTTTCGAAAGCGGGCGCAGCGGCGCGGGCGAGGTGGCTGACTGGGACGAGGCACGTTGCATCGCCACCGGGACCGAGGTCGTGCTGGCCGGCGGCCTCGACGCGCGCAATGTCGGCGACGCCGTCCGCGCCGTTCGCCCGTTCGGCGTCGACGTGAGCTCGGGCGTGGAGTCGAGTCGCGGCGTGAAGGACGTCGCGCGCATTCGTGAATTCATCCGGGTGGCCCGCGCGGCGGAGCCCCTCCCGGTGCGTGAGGAGATCCGTCGATGAGAATCGAAGCCCTGGATATCGACCGCGACGCGCTGCTCGCGCAGACGCTCGCCGGCGAATTCCCCGATGTGCGCGGCCGCTACGGTCCCTTCGGCGGGCGCTACGTGCCGGAGACGCTGGTGCCCGCGCTCGACCGCCTCGAAGAAGGCGTGCGCACGGTGCTGCCCGACGCCGGGTTCCGTGCCGAATTCGAGTCGGAGCTGCGCACCTGGGTCGGCCGCCCCACGCCGCTCACCTTCGCACGCGAACTCTCGCGCCGCTGGGGTGCGGAGGTGTGGCTGAAGCGCGAGGATCTCGCGCACACCGGCGCGCACAAGATCAACAACGCGATCGGCCAGGCGCTGCTCGCGAAGCGGCTCGGCGCGAAACGCATCGTCGCCGAGACCGGTGCCGGCCAGCACGGCGTCGCCTCGGCCGCCGCCTGTGCGCGGCTCGGCATGCCCTGCGTCGTCTACATGGGCGCGATCGACATGGAGCGGCAGGCACCGAACGTCGGGCGCATGAAGCTGCTCGGCGCCGAGGTCGTGCCCGTGACGGGCGGCGACCAGACGCTGCGCGCCGCGATCGACGAGGCGCTGCGCGACTGGGTCGCCGATCCGGACGGCACTTACTACCTGCTCGGCTCGGCCGTCGGCCCGCACCCGTATCCCTACCTCGTGCGCGAGTTCCAGTCGGTGATCGGCCTCGAGGCACGCGCGCAGATGCTCGAGCAGGCCGGTGCACTACCGGACGTCGTCGTGGCCTGCGTCGGCGGCGGTTCGAACGCGATCGGCCTGTTCCATCCTTTCGTGAAGGATCGCGGCGTGAAGCTGCTCGGGCTGGAGGCGGGCGGCACGGGCACGGGCCTCGGCCAGAATGCGGCCTCCATCGCCTATGGCACGCCGGGCGTGCTGCAGGGTTGCTATTCGCTGCTTCTCCAGGACCCGCACGGGCAGATCCAGGAGACGCATTCAGTCTCCGCCGGCCTCGATTACCCGGGCGTGGGTCCGGAGCACGCGCTGCTCGCGACCGTCGGTCGCGTGAAGTACGAGGCCGCGGAGGACGAGCCGTCGCTGGAGGCGCTCGCCGAGTGCTGCCGGGCCGAAGGCATCCTGCCGGCGATCGAGAGCGCGCATGCCTTTGCGGGCGCGAAGCGCCATGCGCGCGAGAACCCGGGCAGCCGCATCCTGATCGGGCTCTCGGGCCGCGGCGACAAGGACATGCCGACGTTGCAGCGGACGCTGCTCAAGGGGAAACTGTGATGACGAAGCCGCGCGACACGATCAGCAACGCGATCCGCGCCACCGCCGCGCAGGGCCGGCCGGCGGTGGTCGGGTTCATGACCGCAGGCTTTCCCGATCGGGCGAGTTTCCGCGGCAACCTCGCCGCCATCGCGGGTGCCGCGGACGTCGTCGAGATCGGCGTCCCGTTCAGCGACCCGATGGCCGACGGCATGACCATCCAGCGTGCGAGCCAGGCCGCGTTGCAGGGCGGTTTCACGCTGCCCTGGCTGCTCGACGAGCTCAGCACGATGACGCCGCGGCCACGCTCGCCGCTGTTGCTCATGAGCTACCTCAACCCGCTGCTGGCCTTCGGCCTCGGGAAACTGCCGGAGGCCGCGGCGCAGGCGGGTGTCGCGGGCTTCATCATCCCGGACCTGCCGTACGAGGAGAGCGCCGGGATGCGCGCTGCACTCGATCGCGCCGGCCTCGCGCTCGTGCAGATGGTCACGCCCGTGACGCCGCCCGCGCGCCTCGAGATGCTGTGCAAGGCGAGCCAGGGCTTCGTCTACGCCGTGACCATGACCGGCACCACCGGCAAGAGCGTCGCCGTGCCGGACGACGTGCTCGCCTACATGGACCGCGTGCGTGCGGTGTCGCCGGTGCCGGTCTGCGCGGGCTTCGGCATCCGCGGTCCCGAGCAGGTGGCGCGCATGCAGGGTCACGTGGATGGCGTCGTCGTCGGCTCCGCGCTCGTCGAGACGCTGGAACGCGGCGAGGACCCCGCGGCGTTCCTGAAGTCGCTCAACGCGTCGGCCCGGGCCTGACGCCGCGGTGGCGGATCGCTTGTCGTTTTCCATCTGCGTCTTCTGCGGCTCGGCGCCGGGTATCGATCCCGCGTTTGCCGAGGCGGCGCGGGCGCTCGGTCGCGAGATTGCCCGCCGCGGCTGGACGCTCGTCTATGGCGGCGGCCGCGTCGGGCTCATGGGCATCCTCGCCGACGCGGCGCTCACCGAGGGTGGCCGCGTGATCGGCGTGATCCCGCGCTTCCTCTACGAGTGGGAGGTCGGGCACGACGGACTCACCGAGCTCGAGATCGTCGGGACGCTCACCGAGCGCAAGGTGCGGATGGGTGACCTCGCCGATGCGTTCCTGAGCCTGCCGGGGGGAATCGGTACGCTCGACGAGCTCTTCGAGGCGCTCAGCTGGGCGCAACTCGGGCTCGAGCACAAGCCGAACGGCCTGCTGAACGTCGGTGGCTATTACGACTCGCTGATCGCGTTCCTCGACCGCGCCGTCGAGAGCGGCTTCCTGAAGCCGAAACACCGCGAGTTGCTGGTCGCGGGCGGCGACGCGCGCGAACTGCTCGACCGGCTCGCTAGGCGGCCGCCACCGTCGCCCTGAGGTGGTCGATCACGAGCGTGCGCATGTTCTGCAGCGGGTTCTTTTCCCACGTGAAGCAGGGCGGCCGGCGCCTCAGCATCGACCAGCGCCGCGCGTGCAGCACCTGCTTCAGGTACTCGAGATTGCGCTCGATCGCTTCCATGTACGGGTTGCGGCCGCCGAAGATCACCTCGAAGTACCGGTATGCGCCGCCGAACTCACCATCCAGCCGCGTGCGCATCGTCTCGGCGACGAACTCGGGCGTATGCCGCAGGACGTCGAGGCCCGACCCGTAGATGACGCTGAGCCCGCCTTCCTCGCGGCGGGAGACGGCCACGCCGCCGAGCACGAACTCGGGGTAGAGCCGGTCGCGGCATTTCTCCAGGTAACAGCGGTCCGACATCTGCGCGACCATGTCCGCCGTGCCGATGAGGTGGCCGACCTTGCGATCGCGCGGGTCGTCGAGGCGGATCTGGTCGAACTTCAGCTCGTAGCCCGTGAAGTGGACGATCTGGGTCGCGACTGGCACCCACTCCGCCATGCCGATGGTCGGCAGGTAGCGCGCGAGGAATTGCGCGCTGCGACTCACGTGCGTGCGAGTGAACTCGGCGCCGTTGCGGTGCTGCGTGTCGTCGGTCTGGCGGATGTAGCCTGCGTCGTGGAAGAGCGCGACGACGATGCCCATCACCGCGCGGTCGGCGCCGAGCCGCTGCTCGGATGCGTGCGACTTGTCGTAGCCGGCGAGCAGGCGCGCCATCGCGAGCGTGTCGTCGAGCGTGTGCTGCAGGTCGTGATAGACGGTGTCGCAGCCGAAGTAGCCGGGGAACTGGCCGGTGAACAGCCGCTCGAAGTCGGCGAACGCTGCGGTGACGCGATCGAGTTGCGCGCCGGGCCAGGTCTGCGTGAAGAGTTCCTCTACCGCACGGCGCACGGCCGCGACCGAACTCACCTGCACGGTGTTGGTGACGTCGTAATCGCTTCGCCGGTAACGCATCGTCGGTTCTTTTTCTGGCCGGCCCGAAGGCCGCCCCGGTCATCCCTCTGCCGGCGAGTGTAGTCCTTCGCCGCAGGAACACCAGAGTAAAAAAAACCGACACCTGGCCGCGGGGCGCCTATATGTCAAACCTCGCGAGCACCGGCGTGTGGTCGGAGGGCCGCTCGAGCCTGCGCGGTTCCTTGTCGATGCGACTTTCCACGCATCTTTCGGCCAGTTCGCGGCTCGCGAGCACGAGGTCGATTCTGAGACCTGCGTTGCGACGGAAGGCCATCATCCGGTAGTCCCACCACGAGAAACTCTTTTCCGGCTGCTCGAAGCGGCGGAAGACGTCCTCGAGACCGGTGGCGAGGAGTGCCCCGAGCGCGGCACGCTCCGGCTCGCTCACGTGCACCGAGCCCTCCCAGGCCTTCGGGTCGTGCACGTCGCGATCCTCGGGCGCGACGTTGAAGTCGCCGAGCACGACGAGGCGGGGATGCCGTGCGAGCTCCGAGGCCACGTATTGGCGCAGCGCCTCGAACCAGCGCAGCTTGTACTCGAACTTCTCCGAGCCGACCGACTGGCCGTTCGGGACGTAGACGTCGACCAGACGCACGCCGCGGACGGTCGCGGCGAGCACGCGCTTCTGCTCGTCCTCGAATCCGGGAATGCCGGCCACCACGTCCTCGGGCGGGTGGCGCGCGAGGATGGCGACGCCGTTGTACGTGCGCTGCCCGCTGAACGCGGCGTGTAGCCCGAGGGCCTCGAGCTCCTCGCGGGGAAAGTCGGGGTCGGGGAGCTTCGTCTCCTGCAGCGCGATCGCGTCGACCGGGTTCGCCGCGAGCCAGTCCTTGAGATGCGGCACGCGCACGCGCAGCGAGTTCACGTTCCAGGTTGCGACGAGCATGGTCAGGCCGCGAGTCCCATCTGGCGGAGCAGCGGCTCGATCTCGGGCTTGCGGCCGCGGAACTCGACGAACGCCTCCATGGCGTCGCGGCTGCCGCCCCGCTCGAGGATCGAGCGCAGGAAGCGCCGCGCGGTCGCCGGGTCGAACACGCCCCGCTCCTCGAACGCGCCGAACGCGTCGGCCGAGAGCACCTCGGCCCACTTGTAGCTGTAGTACCCCGCCGCGTAGCCGCCCGAGAAGATGTGCTGGAAGCTGTGCGGAAAGCGGTTGAATGCCGGCGGTCGGACGACGGCCACCTCCTCGCGCACCTCGGCCAGCGTCCCGGCGATGCGCGGCGGATGGCCAGGCACGTACTCGGCATGCAGGCGGAAGTCGAACAGCGCGAACTCGAGCTGCCGCACCGTCTGCATTCCCGCCTGGAAGCTGCGCGTCGCCTGGAGCTTCGCCAGCATCTCCTTCGGCAGCGGCTCGCCGGTCTCGACGTGCGCGGAGATGAGCGGCAGCACCTCGTCGCGCCAGGCGAAGTTCTCCATGAACTGGCTCGGCAGCTCGACCGCATCCCAGGGCACGCCGTTGATGCCGGCGACGCCCGGATAATCGACGCGCGTGAGCATGTGGTGCAGGCCGTGGCCGAACTCGTGGAACAGCGTGAGCACATCGTTGTGGGTGAGGAGCGACGGCCGCTCGCCCACGGGCGGCGTGAAGTTGCAGACGAGGTAGGCGACCGGCAGTGACACCCTCCCGCCGAGGTGCATGCGCCCCACGCACTCGTCCATCCATGCGCCGCCGCGCTTCTTCGCGCGGGCGTAGGGGTCGAGGAAGAAACCGCCGCGCGGCGTGCCGTCGCGCTCCACGATGTCGAAATAGCGGACGTCCGGGTGGTACACGGAGACGTCCGTCCGGCCCACGACGCGCACGCCGTATAGGCGTGTCACGACGGTGAACAGGCCCGCGAGCACGCGCGGCAGCGGGAAGTAGGATCGCAGCGCCTCCTCGGAGACGTCGAGCCGGTCGCGCTTCAGGCGCTCGGAGTAGAAGGCGACGTCCCACGACTGCAGCGGCCGGCCCGCGAACGCCTCGAGCGCCGCGAACTCCCGCCCGGCGAACGGACGGCTCACGCGCGCCAGCTCGCGCAGGAAGGCGAGCACCTCGCCGGTCTCGTGCGCCATCTTGGTCGCGAGCGAGTACTCGGCGAAGCTGTCGAACCCGACGAGGGCCGCGGCCTCGTGGCGCAGCGCGAGGATCTCGGCCATGAGCGGCGTGTTGTCCCACTGCCCGGCGTGCGGTCCCTGGTCTGAGGCGCGCGTGACCCAGGCCTCGTAGAACTCGCGCCGCAGCGCCTCGTTGGTCGCGTGCGTCATCACGGCCTGGTAGTTCGGCGCGTCGAGGGTCAGGAGCCAGCCCTCGCGCCCGGCGTCGACCGCCGCCTGCCGGGCGCGAGCCAGGGTCGTATCCGGCAGCCCGTCGAGTTCGGCCGCGTCGGACACGTGCCGCGACCACGCGTTCGTTGCGTCGAGCACGTTTTCGTCGAACTTCGACTGCACCGTCGCGAGCCGCTCCATGACCTCGCCGAAGCGCTGCTTACGGTCCGCGGGCAGCGAGACGCCCGCGAGGCGGAAGTCGCGCAGCGCGTTCTCGAGCAGCTTGCGCTGTCCGGGCTCGAGGCGCCCGCCCTCGGTGTCCATGACATGCTGGTAGGCGGCGCAGAGCCGCTCGTTCTGTGCGAGTTCCGTGTGGTACGCGGTCAGGAGCGGCAGGCAGGCGTTGTAGGCGGTGCGCAGCTCGTCGCTGTTCATGACGCCGTTCAGGTGGCCGACCGGCGACCAGGCGCGCGACAGCCGGTGGTGCATGCGCTCGATCGGCGCGACCAGGCCGTCCCAGCCGGCCGCGCCTCCATCGAGCAGTGCGGCGAGCGTGCGACGGTTCTCGTCGAGCAGGCCGCGGATCGCGGGCTCGACGTGTGCCGGCGTGATCGCCGGAAACTCCGGCAGTGGGGCCTCAC
>Ga0114939_10000158_pt1 | contig 57186 bp, 52 predicted proteins | sample AshMeaCrysSpring_FD_87196 | JGI IMG/M metagenome (GOLD analysis project Ga0114939, IMG submission 87196) | Groundwater microbial communities from Big Spring, Nevada to study Microbial Dark Matter (Phase II) - Ash Meadows Crystal Spring | ecosystem: Environmental > Aquatic > Deep subsurface >...
CTTGGTCGTCACCGCCACGGGCGTCGTCGTCACCTGGAACGTGCCCGACTGCACGCCCACCGGGATCACGATGCTCGGCGGCACGCTCGCCGCCGCATTGCCGCTGCCCAGCGTCACCGTGATCGGGCCCGGACCCGCCTTGCACTCGAGCTTGGCGGTGCCGTTGGAGGTGAGCCCGCCGACCACCTTGCTCGGGAGCACCGTGAGGATGTACATGCCGACCGGCCGCAGCGTCAGTGCCGCGTTGCGCGTAGTGGGCCCGAGCGTCGCACTCACGAGGCCGTCCTGGTTCGCGACCACGTAGCTGCTCTTCACCGTGAAGGACTTCGTGGTTGCACCCGCCGGCACGGTCACGGTCGCGGGCACGGTCGCCGCGTTGAGCGTGTCGGAGAGGTAGACCACGAGGCCGGCCGCCGGCGCGGGCTCGGAGATGGTCACCGTGCCAGTCACCGACTTGCAGCCCGCGACCAGCGACGACTTGAGCGTCACCGAGCTCAGCGCCACGGTGCTCGGGGTAACGCTGGTCATCTCGGAGGTGATCACCGTACCGTTGGGCGCGGTGGCGTTCACGATCAGCGCGGTGCCGGTGTCCGCCGACTGCGCCGTGACATTGGCCGGCGTCGCCGTCGCCCGGAACGTGCCAGCGGAACTGATGAAGCCGCCGAAGTCGTAGGTGACCAGCACGTTGAACGGCACGCGCGGCTGCATGAGCTGCTTCGTGCCGAGGTTGAGGGTGAGCAGGCCGTTGTTGGCGGGATACACGCCTGAGACCAGCAGCACGTCGTCCGCGTCGACGACGCCGTTGCCTTCCCGGTCCCACCAGGCTTTCACCGCCGAGACGTCGAGCTGGTCGTTGCCCGTTCCCGTGGCCTGCAGCGGGAGTGCGGTGACCTTGAGCGGCATCGGGCCGTTGTTCACGAACCTGAGGCCGATCACCGGCACGTCCACATCGCCCGGCTCCACCCTCGCGGGCAGCACGGCCGAGCCCGGCACCAGCTCGAAGCTCGCGCTGCGCGGCTCGACGAGCTTCATCACGTCGGACACGCCGTTCGGGTCGCCCACACCACCGTCCTTCCAGACGGCATTCATGGTGTCGAAGGCCCAGATGTAGTTGCCGTGGCAGCAGATTCCGCCGCCGCCAGACTGCTTGAGCCAGGTGAGGCCGCCGTCGTAGGTCGCGTACAGCGGGCCGCCCGCGGGTGCGAAGCCCTTGTACGAGGACACAAAGTCCATGTACTGCGGCAGCGAGTCGTTGAGCTTGGTGAAAGTCGCCCCGTAGTCAGTGCTCTTGAAGAGCCCTGGACCGCTTGCACCGTGGTCGTCCGCACGCACCCAGACTTCGGCGCCCACCATCGGGATGTCGGCAGTGCCGTAGCCCGAGTTGGCGATGATGTTGTTGCCCGCGACGTTGCTCCATTCGCCGGTCGTGCTGCGCAGTTCGCGGTGCATCGCGCCGCCCCAGGCGTAAGGCGTCGCGAACAGCAGCGCGTGGCCCGACTTGTCGGCGTCGAGCGCGGTGCAGATCGGGCCATCCTCCAGCCAGGAGCGCCTGATCGCCCAGGTGGCACCTGCGTCATCCGTCTCCCAGACCGTGAGGGCAAAACCCGTACCCACGCCCATGTAGGTGCCGGTGTTCTCCGAGCCACAGGCGATCCAGCGGTCCGCATCGATCTTCGCGTAGATGTGCACCGTGGCGACGCCGTTGGCGTTCGGCCGGTTCGGCAGGTCGATGACCTGCCACGTGGCGCCACCGTCGCCGGTGCGCAGCATCCCGAAGTTCACGGTCGTCCTGGCCGTGATGACGCCGTAGTTGCGATCCACGAACAGCATCGAGCGCCCGGTGACGTCGGGACGGACGGTCCCCGCCGCGTGGACCCAGTGGCCGATCATCGTCCAGCTCGTGCCGCCATTCACGGTGCGCCACAGCTCCGATTCGATCGGCGAGGCACCGCGGTTGAGGAACAGGATGAAGCCCAGTCGCGCCGTGACCCAGTACGGCTCCCAGATGTCGTAGTTCGCGCGGTCGTACCAGGGCGGCGGGTACGAGGGCAGGAACTGCCAGTGGTGCTGGAGGTTGAAACTCAACCCGGAAACGTCGCCCGCCACGTTGAGCACCAGGCGGCGCGACTCCATGGTGAAGCTGTCCTCGCCCGGCCGCTCGACGTAGATCAACGTGACCGGGCCGTTCGGCACGCCGGTGAGCGTGAACGTGCCCGTGTACTGCGTCGTGGCGACGACGTTGGTCTCGAGGCTCGTTCCAGCCACGCGCACCTTCGACGGATCGCTGTTGAAGATGCCGGGACGGTACCCGCCGTCCGAGGTCGGAATGGTGATCGTGCCGCTGACGGTGGCGCCGCTCGCCGTGTGGGTGAACAGCAGGGCCGCCGCCGCAAGCGCAATCAGCAGCAGCCACCAGATCGGCGAGAGGTGTCGGAAATGCGGGTGGGTCGGGGAGTGGTGACCACCGACCGCGTGTCGTGTGTGACTCGGCAACATGGCTCTTCCCTCCTGAGCCGTCGCCGTCGCCGGGCCGGATTACCCGACGACGGCCTCAGCGAAATTTTCCACCGGCAGGGAGGGTCATTTCGCCTGTAGAAATGCGGCCGGAACGTCGCGGAACGCAACGCCACGGCCGCCGCCAGCGGAAAGGCAAGGCGACAAGCGCCGTCGTGCAGCTAGATCTGGTCGTACTTGCGGCTCGAGCCGCGGACGCGCTCGACCGGGTATTTCTCCGCATTGCGCGCGATCTTCGCGTGCGCGGCGCGCTCGAGATCCACGTCGAGCCTGTCGGCGAGCCGCACGAGGTAGAGCAGCACGTCGGCCATCTCCTCCTCGACCACGGCGCGCGTCGCGGGCGGCAGGTTGCGGGCCTGCGCATCGTCGAGCCACTGGAAGGGCTCGAGCAGCTCGGCGGCTTCCACCGAGAGCGCCGTGGCAAGATTACGAGGCGAGTGGAACTGGTCCCAGTCGCGCTCGGCGGCGAAGGCTCGCAGCGCGTCGCGCAGATCGCGGAACGGGTCAGTCATGGGGGGTAGCCTCCGGAGCGGAATCGCCCATTGTCCCCGGCGGATCAGTGGCTCGAGCGCCACGCCTTGGGCGGCCACGCCTCGGTCGTCAAATCGACGACGTGCGTCTTGGCCTTGACAGCGCGGGGCGCCGCGCGGCGGCCCATTACGTTCGCGAAATGGGCGATTGCGTCGATGATCCCGTCCAGCACCAGCATCGTCAGCGCGATGGCGGTCATCACGTCGAGTCCCAGAAGTTGAATCGTTTCGAACCAGCTACGTTCCATGATTTCCTCCCGGCGTCCGCCCTTGATGAGCAGTTTTACCGTGGGGTCACGTTACACCGATCTTGCTGCAGCGCAACAAATACCATGTGAATCTTCGATGACGCCCGCGATTTCCGCACCACATTGGTGCAGGTGACCGCCGAATCGGGCGGGACGTCACGAATCCAGCCTAGAATCGAGCCCCATTCCAGTCTCGGGACGGATGCGAGTTGGGCAACGTAAAGGTATTCGTGCTGCTGGCCGGCATGGTGGCACTGTTCGGCGTCGTAGGCGGCATGCTCGGCGGCCAGGGCGGCATGCTGGTCGCCCTGGCGATCGCGGGCGTGATGAGCTTCGTGATGTACTTCAACTCGGGAAAGATGGCGCTCAAGGCCTACCGGGCACAAGTTATCTCGCGCGAGCAGGCGCCGGAGCTCTACGACCTCGTCGACCAGCTGCGCCAGCGCGCCGGCCTGCCGATGCCGACGCTCGCCGTGGCGCCCCACGCCCAGCCCAATGCCTTCGCCACCGGCCGCAGCCCGGAGACCGCCGTGGTGTGCGTCACGGAGGGCCTGATGAAGCTGGTGGACCGCAACGAGCTCGCCGGCGTCATCGCGCACGAGCTCGGCCACATCAAGAACCGAGACATGCTGCTGCAGACCATCTCGGCGACGATGGCGGGCGCCATCACCAACCTCGCGCGCTTCGGCATGTACGCGCCGAACGAGGCGCACCGCAGCTCGCCGCTCGCCCCACTCGCCGCGCTGCTCGCACCGTTCGCGGCGATGATCATCCAGTTCGCGATCAGCCGGACGCGGGAGTTCAAGGCAGACGCCACGGGCGCCGAGATCAGCGGCCAGCCGCTCGCCCTGGCCAGCGCTCTCGGCAAGCTGCAGATGGCCGCACAGCGCATCCCGATGGCGATCCCGCCTGCGATGGCGCCGCTCGCACAGGTGAACCCGCTGGCGGCGTTCCACGGCGGCATGGCGTCGCTGTTCTCGACGCACCCGCCGACTGCGGAGCGCGTGGCGCGGCTGGAGGCGATCGCGCGCGGCGAGGGGCCGCGCGGCTAGGCGGCATCAGGGAATCTGGATCTTTCCGCGCGGCGGCAGCCCGCCCTGCCCAGTGAGCGCCGAGGCGGTTCCGGCATCCGGCACGACGATCGACGAAGCCTGCTGGCGGCGCATCTCCTGCAGCTCCTTCAGCGTCTCCTCGAAGGCCACCTTGGCGGCGTCGGCGAAGCGCGTGCAGGCCTCGGCGAGGTTCTTCGCGTCGATCTCGAACGACAGCGGCAGCGCGCCAGCCGGCGTCATGATCTGCGCCTGGCCCACATAGGAGGTCGCGCGGGCCGTGTCATGCGTGCCGTCGGGTCTTACTGGGGTGAGGACGCGGATCGTGCCCACTTTGCGGTCGGAATAGATGTCCTCGCGATACAGGTCGTTCGCGTCCATGTTTGGGTCGAGGGCGTCGCGGGGGCCGGCCATGGTGGCTCCTGGATTCTGGCTGTCGATGAGAAGGGGCACACGGTACCGGAGCGCCGCCGCCGGGACAACGCGGCGCGGCCGCGCCGACGGTCAGAAACTGGCGTCCGGCCCGTTGCCGCCTGGAGGTGGCTCGAGTGCCCGCTCGCGGGGCCACGGCGTGAGCGCCACGTAATAAAGGACGATCAGGTTCACGAGCGGCACCGAGGCCATGATCGAGAGCCAGGGCGGGAAGCCCATCCGCGCGAAGATCTTCCAGAACGCGACGAGCTGCAGCAGCGACAGGATGACGATCCAGCGAATCATGCGCGTTCCCCTCCCGGGTGCAGCTCGCGGGGATTGTAGGCGCTGGACGGCCTCTGCGGCGACGCCGCCGCCGCCGCCGCCCTAGGCAGCAGGCGAGCGCGTCACCATACTTTCGCCCTCGCCGCTGCGGGTACGACTCCATGAACGACATCCACCGCAACATCCGTGCGCCTCGTGGCGCGGCACTCTCTGCAAGGAGCTGGCTTACCGAAGCGCCGCTGCGGATGCTCATGAACAACCTCGATCCAGAAGTGGCCGAGCGTCCCGACGACCTCGTCGTCTACGGCGGCATCGGCCGTGCGGCGCGCAACTGGGACTGCTACGAGCGCATCGTCGCGGCGCTGCGGCGCCTCGGCGACGACGAGACGCTGCTGGTGCAGTCCGGCAAGCCGGTGGGCGTGTTCCGCACCCACCCGGACGCGCCGCGCGTGCTGATCGCGAACTCGAACCTCGTCGGTCACTGGTCCACCTGGGAGCACTTCCACGAACTCGACCGCAAGGGCCTGATGATGTACGGGCAGATGACCGCGGGCTCGTGGATCTACATCGGCAGCCAGGGCATCGTTCAGGGCACCTACGAGACGTTCGTCGAGATGGGCCGCCAGCACTACGGTGGCAACCTCACGGACAAGTGGATCCTGACGGCGGGCCTCGGCGGCATGGGCGGCGCCCAGCCGCTTGCAGCGACCATGGCCGGCGCCTCGATGCTCGCGGTGGAATGCCGGCCCGAACGCATCCAGAAGCGCCTCGACACGCGCTACCTCGACGTCAGCACGACGTCGCTCGACGAAGCGCTCGAGATCATCGGGCGTGCGGGACGGGAGCGGCGTGCGGTCTCGGTGGGCCTGCTCGGCAACGCCGCCGAGGTGCTGCCGGAGCTGCTGCGCCGCGGCGTGCGTCCGGATGCCGTCACCGACCAGACTTCCGCGCACGACCCGGTGAACGGTTACCTGCCCGAAGGCTGGACGCTCGGGCAGTGGGATCGCCTGCGCGTCAGCGACCCGCGCGCCGTCGAGGCCGCGTCGCGCAAGTCCATGGCGAAGCACGTCGAGGCGATGCTCGAGTTCCAGCGACAGGGCATCCCCACTTTCGACTACGGCAACAACATCCGCCAGGTGGCTTACGACGAGGGCGTGAAGAATGCCTTCGCATTCCCTGGCTTCGTGCCGGCCTATGTGCGGCCGCTGTTCTGCCGGGGCGTCGGGCCGTTCCGCTGGGCCGCGCTGTCGGGCGATCCCGAGGACATCTGGCGCACCGACGCGAAGGTGAAGGAACTGATCCCGGACGATGCGCACCTGCACCGCTGGCTCGACATGGCACGCGAGCGCATCCAGTTCCAGGGACTGCCGGCGCGCATCTGCTGGGTGGGACTCGGGCAGCGCCACCGCCTCGGAGTCGCCTTCAACGAGATGGTGGCGAGAGGCGAACTCAAGGCGCCCGTCGTGATCGGCCGCGATCACCTCGACTCGGGCTCGGTCGCGAGCCCCAATCGCGAGACCGAGGCGATGCGCGACGGATCGGACGCCGTGGCCGACTGGCCACTACTCAATGCGATGCTGAACATCGCGAGCGGCGCCACGTGGGTGTCGATCCACAACGGCGGCGGAGTCGGCATCGGTTACTCTCAGCACGCGGGCCTCGTGATCGTCTGCGACGGCACGCCCGCTGCCGCAAAGCGCATCGAGCGCGTGCTGTGGAACGACCCTGCCACGGGCGTGATGCGCCACGCGGACGCCGGCTACGAGGAAGCGATCGCCTGCGCGCGCGAACACGGACTCGATCTGCCGTGCGTGTAACGTGCGTTCGCGGCCAGCGGGTCGACCGGTTCCGGGTTGGTCCGGAAGACACGCCGTGAACCCGTCCCTGGGGGCTCGCGCGCGACATCCATGTCGCGCGACGGTCTTCCGAACCAACCCGGAACCGATCGACCGCAGACCGGGCGCAGCATGCTGACGCTGTGGAGACGTGCACGCATCGCCACCTGCGACGAGCAGTCGCGGGTGTTCGAGCGCGGCGCGCTGGTGACGCGCGACGCCACCATCGAGTGGGTCGGCGACGAGGCCGAACTGCCCGCCGGCCTGCGTCCCGATCGTACGATCGAGCTGGCCGGGCGCTGGCTCACCCCGGGGCTGGTCGACTGTCACACCCACCTCGTGTTCGCGGGCCAGCGCGCCGCCGAGTTCGCGCGGCGCACCGCGGGCTCGAGCTACGCCGAGATAGCGCGCGAGGGGGGCGGCATCCTGAGCACGGTCCGCGCCACGCGCGCGGCGAGCGAGGACGAGCTGGCCGCGCAGTCGCGACCGCGGCTCGCCTCGCTGATGAGCGAGGGCGTGACCACGGTGGAGATCAAGTCCGGCTACGGGCTCGAGCTCGCGACCGAGGCACGAATGCTGCGCGTTGCGCGGCGGCTCGAGGCCGCACATCCGGTGACCGTCTCGACCAGCCTGCTAGCCGCGCACGCGCTGCCGCCGGACTTCGCGGGCCGTGCGGACGACTACGTCGACCTCATCTGCCGCGAGTGGCTGCCGCGCCTGGCGAGCGAGACGACGGCGTACGCCCCGGCCGCGGCGGGTGGCGACGGGGAGGACGTCGCGCCGTCGGTACCCCGCCGGCTCGTGGATGGCGTGGACGCCTTCTGCGAGGACATCGCTTTCTCCGCCGCACAGTGCGACCGCCTGTTCGCCGCAGCGCGCACGCACGGCCTGCCGGTGCGGCTGCACACCGAGCAGCTGTCGAACGTCGGCGGCACCCAGGCCGCGACGCGCTACGGCGCGCTGTCCTGCGATCACCTCGAGTACGCGAACGCGGCGGACGCCGCCGCACTCGCCCGCGCCGGGACGGTGGCGGTGATGCTGCCGGTCGCGTTCTACACGCTGGCCGAGAAGCAGCTGCCGCCGCTCGAGTCGCTGCGGCGTCACGGCGTCGCCCTCGCGGTCGCCTCCGACTGCAATCCCGGTTCCGCGCCGGGCGCTTCGCTGCTGCTGGCGATGAACATGGCGCGCCGGCTGTTCGGCATGACGAGCGAGGAAGTGCTGCTGGGCACAACGCGACATGCAGCGCGTGCGCTCGGCCTCGGGCCGCAGCGCGGCTCTCTGGTCCCAGGTCGCGCCGCCGATCTCGCCGCCTGGTCCATCGATGCGCTCGACGAGCTCGGCTACTGGGCAGGCTACAACCCTTGCAGCATGGTCGTTAAGGACGGCGCGATCGTGCTCGAGCGCGACGTGTGAGGAGACCCGCATGACGCAGCATCGCGAACCGGATCGGACGCTGTGGACGGGCCGTGTGGATGCCGAGGACGGCGACGCGGGCCGGCGCTGGCACCAGCTGATAGCGCCGGTGGCCAGCGTGCCCGGCACGGCGCTGATCGGCTTCGCGAGCGATGCGGGCGTCGCGCGCAATGGCGGCCGGGCGGGCGCGGCCGAAGGCCCGGCGGCGCTGCGTCGCATGCTTGCAAACCTCGCCTGGCACGGAGGCGAGGGCGCACGCCTCTACGACGCGGGCGACGTAGTCTGCGAGGGCGACGCGCTCGAGGATGCGCAGGCCGGGTACGCGCAGCGAGTCGCGACCCTGCTGCGGGCCGACCACTTCGTGATCGGCCTCGGTGGCGGCCACGAGATCGCCTGGGCCAGCTATTCGGGAATCGCGCAGGCACTCGCCGGCGAGGCGCGGCTCGAGCGCCTCGGTATCGTGAACTTCGATGCGCACCTCGACCTGCGCCAGCCCGCCGAGGCCGGGCGCGGCACTTCGGGCACGCCTTTCCTGCAGATCGCGGAGGCGCGCGCTGCGGCCGGGCTGCCGTTTCGCTACCTGTGCCTGGGCGCGAGCGCGGCCGCCAATACGCCGGCGCTGTTCGAGCGCGCGGCGCGCCTGGGTGTGGAGATTGTCCACGACGTCGACGCGGGCGAACCCGCCTCGGAGCAGGCGCTGGCCCGCTTCATCGCGGAGTCCTCGGCCGTGTATCTCACCTTCTGCCTCGACGTGCTGCCGGCCACGGTCGCGCCCGGCGTGAGCGCGCCGTCGAGCCTCGGCATGGTGCCGCACCGCGCCGTGCGGTTGCTGCGGCGTGCGCTGGCGGACTGCGCGCACGGCCGCCCCGACAGCAAGCTCGTCATGGCCGATGTCGCCGAGCTCAATCCGGGACACGACCCCGACGGCCGCACCGCACGCACCGCCGCGCGCCTCGTCTACGAGATCGCCGCGATCCGCTGAGGCCGGGCGTGCCCGGCCGGCGGGCTGGCATAATGCGCGCCGCCCGCGCCCCTCGCGCGCGAGACACCGAGAGATGCGATCGATGCGAGCTCAGATTCACCGGCGGACCGTGCTGGCCTGCGCCCTGTCTTTGGTCGCCACATTTGGCTGCAGCCGCCAGTCCCCGGAACCCGCGACGACGCCTGCGGAAACGAAGACCGTACCGACGACGGCGACTGCCAACACGCACCTGCCGCCCGGCATCGACTGGTTCGCGGGTGACGTGGATGCCGCATTTGCGGCCGCGAAGTCGTCCGGCAAGCCGTTGTTCGTGTTCTGGGGCGCGGAGTGGTGTCCGCCCTGCGCGCAGATCAAGTCCACGATCTTCAACACGCGCGAGTTCCAGGAACGCAGCCGGCTGTTCGTGCCCGTGTACATCGACGGCGATGCGCCCGGCGCGCAGCGCGTCGGCGAGCGCTTCGGAGTGGTCGGTTACCCGACCATGATCCTGTTCAATGCCGACGGAAAGGAGATCATGCGGCTGCCGGGCGGCGTGGACATCGCCCGCTATGCAACGGTACTCGACACCGCCCTCGCCACCTCGCGTCCGATGCACGAGACGCTGCGCGCCGCGTCGAACGGTGTGGCGATGGAGAGCGCGGACTGGCAGCTGCTCGCGTACTACTCGTGGAGCACCGACAACGGCCGATTGATCGCCGCCGGGGATCGTGTCGACATGTTCCGTCGGCTCGACAGCTACTGCCCGCCGGACCTGAAGGTCGAATGCAGCCGGATCTTCTTCGAGTACCTGCGCGCGCTGTCGATGGCGGCCAGGGACGGCGGCTCGCCGCTGGAGGCGAAGCAGCGCGAGCAGACTGGCGCGCGGCTGATCAGCCTGCTCGCCTCGCCGGAGGCGATCCGCGCCAACGTCGAGAACCTCATCTACACGCCGACGGACGTGGTCGGTCTTCTGTCGGACCCGGGCTCACCGCAACGTGCGCAGCTGGTGATGGGGTGGCGCAGCGCACTCGACTCATTGGCAGGCGGTGGCGAGGACTTCGCGCTGTCGGGTCCCGAGCAGATCAACATCTACCGCTCGCGCGTCGCCCTGCAGCGCCTTTCGGAACCGGAGGCAGCGCTGCCACCTGCCCTGCTCGAGGAGGCGCGTCAGACCGTTGCGCGCGTCACGTCCGCGGCCCCGGAGGGTTATGCGCGCCACGCGGCGGTGAACGCCGCCGGCAACCTCTACTTCGAGGCCGGGCTCGACGACGAGGCGAATGCCCTGCTCATCGCCGAGATCGAGAAATCGAAGTCGCCGTACTATTTCATGATCGAGCTCGCCGACCTCGCGAAGAAGGCCGGCCGGGAGACCGACGCGCTCGCGTGGCTCGAGCGCGCCTACGCCGATGCGAAAGGCCCGGCCACGCGCTTCCAGTGGGGCTACAACTATCTCGTGGGCCTGCTCGAGATGACGCCCGAGGACACGGCGCGCATAGAGCGCGTGGGCCTCGCGGTGCTCGGCGAGCTCGATGACTCGCCCGACGCGTTCTATCAGCGCACGCGCCTGCGGCTCGAGCAGCTTTCGACCAGGCTGCTCGACTGGAGCCAGGGCCGCGAGGATCGTACCGCGGTCGTGACGAAGCTGCGCGAGCGCACGGCAGGCACGTGCTCCGGTCTGCCCGCGGGCGACGAGGGCCGTGCCAGCTGCGATGCCTTCCTCAGGGCCGAAGCCCCAGCCACCGCGGGCGCGTGATCGAGTACTTCACGCCGACGCGTTCGTCCTCCGTGCGGCCGGCCAGCACGTCCTCGGGCCAGACGAAGTCGCGCTCGTAGAGGAGCCCGCACTTCTCCATCACGCGGCGCGAGCCGAGGTTGCGCGCCAGCGTGCGCGCCGAGATCTTCCCGGCGCCCACCGGCCCGAAGCCGTGCGCCACGAGCGCGCGGCCGCCCTCGGTCGCGTATCCGCGGCCCCAGGCCGCGCGCTTGAAGCGATACCCGAGTTCCTGCTCATCCTCGTCGAACCGATCGGGCCGAAGGTGGAACCAGCCGAGGAACTCCCGGTCCGTGCGCGACTCGGCCGCCCAGTAGCCGACCAGTGGTGTGGACGCGTAATACGCGAACCAGCGCGGCAGGATCTCGCGCTCGTAGCGCTCGCGCGGGGTGGGTGCGCCGTAGCTCGTGTAGCGCGTCACCTCGGGATCGGCATCGAGCTCGACCAGTCGATCCAGGTCCCCGGGCTGGACCTGACGCAGCCTGAGGCGTTGAGTCTCCAGTAGAATCACAGACGATTTCCGCTCATCCACGAGTCTTGAACTCGAATCCCGCGGCAACGCCGCGATCCCAGGCCTGCAATGACCGAAACCCGCTACGACTTCCGCAGCGACAATGTCGGAGGCGCCGCCCCCGAGATCCTCGAGGCGCTGGGCGCCTCCAATGCCGGGACGGCGGCACCTTACGGCGACGATGACTATACGCGAGACATGAACGCGGGCTTCTCGCGGCTGTTCGAGCGGACCGTGCAGGCATTCCCACTGGCGTCTGGCACGGGCTCGAATTCCGTCGCGCTCGCCTCCCTCGCCAACCGCTACGGCGCGATCTGCTGCCACGAGACTTCGCACATCAACGTCTACGAGTGCGGCGCACCCGAGATGTTCACGGGCGCGAAGCTCGTCGCGCTGCCGGGACGTGATTTCAAGCTGCAGGCCGAGACGCTCGTCGAGGCGCTCGCTCTGGCCGGACGCGGCAACCCGACGCGCGTGCAGCCGTTCGCTCTCAGCCTCACGCAGCCCACGGACTTCGGCACGCTCTACTCACCCGACGAGATCGCCGCGCTCTGTGACGTTGCTCATCGTCACGGCTTGCGCGTTCACATGGATGGGGCTCGCTTTGCGAACGCGATCGCGGCGCTGGGCTGCACACCCGCCGAGCTCACCTGGCGCGCGGGCGTGGACGTGCTCTCGTTCGGCGCGACCAAGAACGGCGCAATCAACGCCGAGGCCATCGTCGTGTTCGATCCCGACCTGGCGCGAGAGATCCCCTTCCTCATGAAGCGTGGCGGGCAGGTGCTGTCGAAAGCCCGGTTCGTCTCAGCGCAGCTCGCGCGCTACGTCGCCGACGATCGCTGGATCGAACGCGCCCGGCAGGCCAATGCGAACGCCGTGCGACTCGCGCGCGAGCTCGCGGCCCTGCCGGGCGTATCGATGGTCGCGCCGGTCGAGATCAACATGATCTTCGTGCGCCTGCCCGAAGCGGCCGTCGCGGCGCTCGACCGCGGGCCGTTCCATTTCTACAAGCTCGGTCGCGACCAGCGCTTCGTGTGTCGCCACGACCAGGAAGCGGAGGGCATGGCGGCGCTGGTGCAATGCGTGAGCGAGGCACTTGCCGCGCCGCCGGTGTCGCGGGTGGCATCGTGACTCGGGCCGCCGCCCGTGCCGGACGCGGCCGCCGTGACCGGTGGCCAACTCTCGCCTGGATGCTGTGCGCGCTGCTCGCACCGCTTTGCCCGGCCATCGCGCCCGCGCAGCAACTCGAGATCATCGAGCTCAACTACCGTCTCGCCGACCAGGTGCTCCCCGTCGTGCAGTCGCTCGTCGAGCCCGGCGGGGTGATCACGGGAAGTGATCGCGTGCTGTTCGTGCGCACCAGCCCGTCGAACCTCGAGCAGATCCGGCAGGTCGTCGCGGCGCTCGATCGCAAGCCACGACAGCTCACCGTGAGCGTCGGCCAGGGCACGGTGACCAGCCGCGAGGGCGCAGACCTGCGCGGTGCCGCGAGCATCGGCAACGACGCCGCGCAGATCGGCGTGAATGCGCCTCCCGGCGCCGGCAACGGCGTCGCGGTCGGCGCAAGGGCGGGCACGCAGCAGGCGAGCCTGAACAACGTCTCGACTGTCAGCACGATCGAGGGCTCGGAGACCTGGATAGGGCTTGGAAGGTCGGTGCCGATCACTACGACGCAGGTCGTGCCGGGCCGGCGCGGCCCGGTCGAGTATTCCTCGACGGGGTTTCGCGACGTCAGCACCGGCTTCTATGCGACCGTGCGTGTGAATGGCGAGTCCGTTACGCTCGACGTCTCGCCGCGGCAGCAGCGCGCGCACAGCAGTATCGCCGGGCCCGTGATCGAGACGGCGGGCAGCGTCTCCACGGTGCGAGGCCGGCTCGGCGAGTGGATACCGCTCGGCACAGTCTCTGAGTCCGTGGACGGCTCGTCGACCGGACTGCTGGTCTGGGGGCGTCGCAGCGAGTCGTCGCAGTACACGACCTGGGTGAAGGTCGAGGAAGTGCCTTGAATTCACGCAGCGCAGCACCATTGAGAGACCCGACCATGGCCCGATTATTGCCGCTGCTGGTGTTCCTGATCGTCGGGCTGATCCTGATCGTCAACCGCCAGGCGAGCGTGGCGCGGCCGCGCGACTGGCGCACGTACCGGCCGCGGGCGCGCACGCGGAACCGCGCCGGCGACGCAGCGGGCGGTGTCACGCTGCTGCGTCTCCGCGAACTCGCAGGCCTGCGCGACGCCTATTCCGGAGAACCGCTCGACGCTTCGCGACCGCTGGTGCGCTGTGACGCGTGCCAGTCCGTGTACCATGCCGACAGCGCGCGAGTTCTCGCGCGCGAGAACGGCGGGCGGTGCGTGAGCTGCAATAGCACGGGGTTCTGCGCCGTGCGAGTCGTGGCCGACTGACCGGGGGGGCGACGACATGCTCGATCCCGGCCGCGCCCAGCGTTACCGACGACACGACCTGATCGACTGGTTCTCCCAGGAACGGGTCACCGCGTCGCGCATCGCCGTGATCGGCGCTGGCGCGGTGGGTAACGAAGTCGTGAAGAACCTCGCGCTGCTTGGCTGCGGCACCATCGACGTGTTCGACTTCGACGTGGTCGAGATCCACAACCTCACGCGCAGCGTACTGCTGCGTGAGTCTGACTCGGGACGCAACAAGGCCGAAGCCGTCGCCGACCGCGCACGCGACCTCGACCCGCACGTCGAGGTGCGCGCAATACCCGGGGACTTCTGGGACACCTTGAGCCTGGGTCGGCTGCAGGAATATGACTGCGCGGTGTCGGCCGTCGACAACTTCGAGGCGCGACTCAAGCTCAACCAGCTCTGCCTGATCGCGCGGGTCGACCTCGTCAATACCGGGCTCGACAGCCGCTGGGCAGTGGTCGAGTCATTCCCGTTCTCGCGCGCGGTCGACCCGGCGTGCTATGAGTGCACGCTGCCCGAGTCGGCCTACGCACGAGTCGCGGAACGCTACTCGTGCGGCGGGCTGCTCCGTCGTGCACGGATCGAGCGGCGCATCCCCACGACGGCGATCACCGCCAGCATCGCGGGAGCGCTCGCCGCGTCAGCCGCCCTGCGCCTCGGTGGCGACGAGGCCAGCCACGCCCAGCGGCGGCTGGTGGACACGGTCGGCGGGGCTGCCAGTGCGGTCGCGGTCGAGCGACGCGACAACTGCCCAGGCTGTGCGCAGTTTGCGCAGCCGCCGCGCGTGATACGCACCCGTAATCGCTGGATGGCTCCGGCCGATCCGGCTGCCGACGTCGTCGCCGAGCAGCCGCTGCTGCTTAGTGACGCGCTGGTCACCGGCTATGAATGCACGAGCTGCGGGCCGCTTGAACAGGCCGGGGCATACATCAATCGCCGCGCCGGTGCGTTCGACGACAGCATCGCCGTCTGCCCGAACTGCGCGTCGCCGTCGGTGCGGGTCGAGATCCGCGACACCTTCACGGTAGGCGAGCTGTCGGCGCGATTCGGTGGCGAGCGCGTGCCCGCGAAGTTCGTGCTCGCCGACATCAATGGCGGCACCGTTTGTTTCGACCTCGAGGAGTACTGAGGATCATGACGCAGTCGCTCAAGCTGTACGTGCGCACCGCGGACCAGACGCGCCGCGCGGAACTCGATCTCGACGCCGCGAGCACCGGCGCGGACATCATCCAGGCCGCGGTGGACAACTGGGCGCTGCCGGCCGACACGGACTACACGCTGGTGAACACCACCACCGGTCGCGCCCTCGCGCCCGGCGACGATCTCGGCAAGGCCGCGCGACCGGGCGACGTACTCGAGGTGCAGCCGGTGCTGGTAGCCGGCTGACGAGGCGCGGGATCACGCCATGACCAGCGCGATCCGCCTCGAGGCGGACCACGCGCGGCTGCGCGCGCTGGCGGCCGCCTCGGGCGAGCGGATCGTGCTGCTCACGGGTCCCTCTCCGGCGCTGCCGCGGGTCGATCTCGAACTCCGTTACGCGGTGGCACGCTCCGAACGCTATCCCGCCGACGTGACTCGCCAGACGCGCCTGCGCATCGCGCTTCCGGCGCGTTACCCGTTCCAGGGGCCGACAGCAACCGTGCTTACGCCGATCTGGCACCCGAACGTGTTTCCTGCCGGCGTAATCTGCCTCGGCACCCGGTGGATCGCCTCGGAGGGACTCGACCTGTTCGTGCAGCGGCTCGCGAGGCTGCTCACCTTCGACTCGCTGCTCGTGAACACTCACTCCCCGGCGAACCGCGTCGCGGCGGACTGGTATGCGCGCACGCTGCGCCAGCGACCGGACGCCTTTCCGTCCGACCGTCCGGTGTTCGGAGATCCGCAGCGCGGCGCCACTCGCGGCCGCGTGGGCTGGCGTGAGGCGGCAGACGACGGCAGTCACGTCGAGAGGACCTGCCCGAACTGCACGCGTCGGCTGCGACTGCCGGCGGGTCGCAGTGGTCGCGTGCGCTGCCCCGGCTGCGGTGCCGCCTTTGAGACGGCGACCTGATGCGCTGGACCGAGCAGTCAGCCTCGCTCCCGCTGCAGACGCTAGCAGCCCTCGCCGAGCGGGCACCGGATCTCGACGCGCTGCTGCGCGGACTCGGGGAAGACGGCGGGTTGCTCATAGCGGTGAGCGCCGCGGCGATCGAGGCCGTGACACGGCATCTCGCCGCGCACGACGAGGAACAGGGAGGTCTGCTGCTCGGCGAGGTCTACGCGGACGGTGCCGACGCCGACGTCAGCCGCGTCGTTCGCGTCACGCAGGCGGTGCCGTCGCAGGATTTCGCGAGCACCGGAGTGTCGCTGCGCATGGAGAGCGGCGTGTGGGAGGAGGCACGCAGGAGACTCGGCCCGCAAGAGATGATCGTCGGCTGGTATCACAGCCACCCGGGGCTGGGCGCATTCTTCAGTGACACCGACCGGCGCACGCAGCGCGCCTTCTTTCCGCACGTCTACAGCGTGGGCTGGGTGGTCGACCCGCTGCGCGGGGAATCGGAGTGGTTCGTCGGCGCGGACTCGGCGGCGCCGGCGCGCATCGCCTACGGTGTTGCCGGCAGCACAATCGCTGGCGGGAATTGAACTCCGCTCCGGGGACAGATGCGACGCACGCGTGCGGCCGCTGTCACTGGATCCGCAGTCGGCGGCGACGTGGACCGGCTGCGACGCATCTGTCCGGCCTTTGGCTCAACGGGTCACAGGTCGTGGCGCTCGAACTGCTGGAACATCCAGAGGGCGACCGAGCCGAGCATCACTACACCTACGATATCCATTGCGATCCTCCACGGTGCGCCAGATCGGCGCGGGGTGAAGGATGAAGCTCGTATGTTGCAGCGCAGCGTCAACGAGCCTGCGGGACGATGAAATGCCATCGATTGACGGCAACGCCGCGTCGGCAGCTTCGGGAATCATCGAGTCTCCACGGGCATGCGCGCGATCGCTTCGAAGCGGCGCTGCTGACGCAACAGCGGCCACCAGTCGTAGAGAAACATCTCCACCGGTCGCCACAGCGCCACCCAGCCGATGATCAGCAGGCCCTCGGCAATCATTTCGTTCGACCCGGTCGACTGCAACGAGCGTCGGAGGTACAGGCAGGCAAACAGGAACAGCAGCCCGATCGCGAGGTTCACCATCGCCCTGCGGAGCAGGCGTCGAAGCTCGACGCGCGATTGCCGTGCGCGGTAACCGAAGTAGTTCGCGACCGCCACGGACACGTTGCCTGCGTCCTCGCTCTGTCGCTCGGCCTCCGGAAGGTGAATGACCAGCCGCTTGGGCTGTGCGAGCCCGATCTCGCGAACGGCATCGTCGATGTAGGTCTCGGCCACGGGATCGAGGTCCTTCTCGCGAAATGGCGCCGGATCCAGGTGATTGAACAGCTGCCGCAGCTCACGCAGCCGCAGCTCGATCAGCCAGTCTCCGCCCTCGCGGCGGTAAACGGGGCGCTGAGGCGCAGTCCGGCGATCAGCGTGCGTGTGCACGCGACCTCACGGATTGGTCACCGGCGGCGGCGGTGCCGGCGATGCCGCTTCCGGGGCTCCCGACTCGGCCGGCGGCTGCAGAAACGGGGGCGGGCCCACGATCTCGACCCGGTTCACGAAGTAGTCGGTCTCGCCGAAACAGTTCGTCGGCAGGCCACGATGCTCGGCATAGTGCAGGCGCACCTGCTGACCGACCGCGGTCTGCATCTCTTGCGCGATCTGGTCGTCGCGCACGCTGAACGACCAGATCTGCGGCGCGACGCCTCCGACGACGTACATCGCGATCTCTCCTTCCCAGGTCTTGCAGATCCAGCCGCGCCTGGAGAACTTCTGCAGCACGCCGGCGCGATCACCTTCGGAGTAGCTCCACCAGAGCATGATCATCGTGTAGAGCGCGATCAGCACCAGCGCGCCGAACACGCTCCACCAGAAGTAGGACTTGAAGCTGCGCCGCGGCGGACGCGGCGGCGGAACCGGCGCAGCGGAAACGGTCGGGTCGGAGGAATTCATGTGCAGTCCGTTGTTCGAAGGGGTCTGCGAGCATCATAGCGGCTCGCCCCTGTCCGGCAATCGCCGGCAGCCCGTTACAGCTGTGAATCGAGTGGCACGATGCGCAGCAGCGTGACGCCGAGCCGGCGACCCGGACTGGCATCGGGCTCGCGCTCCAGGCGACGATCCCTGCCGTTGACGCGGTCGTACCAGACCAGCCCCTCATCGGGCTCGAGCACGACGCGATAGCTGAGATCCGGTCCGGTCGCGCGCTCGAACTCCGAGCGCAGCTGCGCCGCGAGCGCCTCGCTCTCGATCAGCACGCCCATTTCGGTATTGAGGAAGGTCGAGCGCGGGTCGAGGTTCATCGAGCCGACGAACACCCAGCGCTCGTCGATGATCATGGCCTTCGTGTGCAGGCTGGCGCGCGACGAGCCAGTCAGGCTGATCTGCGCGCGGCCCGCTTCGCTGCCCGCCCTGCGCTTCATCTCGTAGAGCTCGACGCCGCCGGCGAGCAGCTCGCGACGCTCGCGCGCGTAGCCCGTGTGCACCGCGGCGACGTCGGTGGCAGCGAGCGAGTTGGTGAGGACCGCGACGCGCACGCCGCGCTCGACCTGCTTCACCAGGCCGCGCCGGCCTTCGCTGCGCGGCACGAAGTACGGCGAGAAGATCAGCAGTTCGCGTGACGCCGACCCCATGGCACCCTCGAGGCCGGCGAGCACGTTCGAGACCCCGGCGCCGTCCGCCTCGCTGCCGATCTTGCGGGGATCGTCCACCAGCAGCCGAACCTCGGGGACGCGCAGGGGCGGGGGACGGCTCGCAAGCAGCGCGGCGCGCTTCTGCGGGTCTTGCAGCGCCGCGACATAGGGACTGTCACTGGCCTCGGCGGTGTAGGTCCGTGCTGCCTCGACCATCGCCTGCAGCTCCTCCGGCTTCGGCTTGCGGCCCTCGAAACGCGAGACCGGCACGGCATTGGGGCTGTTCCAGTAGTCGTCGAAGGCGGCACTGACCTCGGTCACGACCGGGCCGGACAGCAGGATGTCGAGGTCGCTGAAGTTCGAGCGCGGCGAGGCACCGAAGTACTCGTCTCCGACGTTGCGGCCCCCGACGATCGCAATCCGGTTGTCGGCGATCCAGGCCTTGTTGTGCATGCGGCGGTTCAGGCGATTCGCTCGCAGTGTCCACTCCGTCAGCCAGCCGAACGTGCCTTCGCGGCTGTAGAACGGATTGAAGATGCGCACCTCGATGTTCGGATGCAGGTCGGCCACCAGGAACACGTCGTGCTTGGCGCGCGCGTCGATGTCGTCGACCAGCACGCGCACGCGCACGCCACGCTCGGCGGCGCGCATCAGTTCCGCGGCCAGCAGCCGGCCGGTGAGATCGTCGTTCCAGATGTAGTACTGCACGTCGAGCGAGCGCTGCGCGGCCGTCGCGGTGGCCGCCCGGTAGGCGAAGGCCATGGCGTTCTGCTCGACGAGCCGCACGCCGTTGACGTCGGGCGCATCGTCGAGCCCGCCCAGCACCGCTGCTTCGAGCCTGCTGCTCTCGGAGGGAGGCAGCGCGTAGCTCGGCTCGACGCCATCGAGCGACGGTGCGGTCGCGCAATGCGTGAGCCACGGCAGGACGGCAAGGAGCGCGAACCGCCTCAGTATCCGTGCCGGAGTGGCGAGGGTGAGCCGGCGGCGGACGGTCGGAATCAGCGCTTGCGGCATCCTGCAGCCATGATAGCCGTCCCGCGAACCGGACTCAGTGCGCGCCCTGCCCGGCGAGGAATGCGTCGATGCGCTGGAGCATGTAGCCGTGGAACGGGTTGCTGCGCTGGCGGGTAAGCATCCAGCTGGGCAGGCTCAGCACGCCGTTCTCGCCGTGGACCTGGATGCGCCCGAGCTGCACGTGCTGGCCGCCCGGCGCGACCTCGTAGCCGTACAACGGATCATCCGGCGGGAATGGCAACGCGACGTGTGACAACGAGAAGACCCGCTGCGGCCATTCGAGCCCGAGGGCCCGCTCGGTCACCTGCGTGCTGCCCGCGGATACGCGACGCTCCGTCACCTCCAGCGCGCCGCTCGAACTGTTGCTGATGACGGTGAGCGCGTACGGCCGTTGTGGGCGCATTTCGAGCGCACGGGTGAGTTGGCCCGGATCCTCGACCAGCAGCTCCTGGATGCCCGCGTACCTGTTGACGTCGAACAGCACCAGCTCGTGATCGCCGGGCGCCAGGCGATCGAGCAGCGTTGCCGCGACGGCCTCGGCCTTCACGGTCGAGTCCACGGTGGAAATGAATGCAAGCACCGGCGGGAAGTCGCGCAACGGATGGCCGTCCGACAGCTTCTCGATGCCCCTCCCGACGCGACGCGTGAGGCGGAACGTCTCGCCGCCCGCGTGCAGACTGAACGACGTGTACTTGTAGGGATCGAATTCGAGTCCGATCGACTCCCAGGCGGCGCGCTCGAATCCAGGCAGGCTCGAGAGTCCCGTCTTGAAGCGCCCGACGACCGCGAGCCCGGAAATGGCGATTGCAGGCGACATGAGCACCAGACCGGCGGGCCGTGGCAGCGACTCGCCCTGGAGCACCGCGAGCGCGTAGTCGACTGCAAGCGCGGCGCCGTTCGAGTAACCGACGAGATAGAAGGGCCGTTCCGGTGCGCGGCCGTGCAGGTCCCGCGCAGCGAGTCGCACGGCGGCCTGCATGTCCTCGATGCGGAAGGTGAGCAGCCCCGACGGGGCTGTGCCGTGGCCGGGCAGCCGCAGGCCCACTACCTCGTAGCCCATCGCGGCGAGGTGCTGGCCAGTCGAGCGCATGCTGTAGGGGGAATCGGTAAGACCGTGCAGCATCAGCACCGTGCCGGCCACGGGGACGCCTGCCCCGGGCCGCAGCTCGAAGGTGCGGTTCCAGTTCACCGGCCACACGCCCGGGTCGCTGCGACTCGCCTTGCGATAACGGTTGAACAGCTCCGCGTCGCTGACCGCCGGACGGTACACGCGGGCCTCGAGATCGGCGAACAGGCGATCCTCCAGGGCACGATAATCGGCGAGCGTCGTGACCTGCCCGGCGTCGGCCTCCGTGAAGTCGGCCAGCCGCTCGAGCTGCCAGGGATGAAGCGGCGGACCGCTCTTGAGGTAATGCGCGTAGAACCCGAGCCCGACCAGCAGGAGTCCGAACAGCGCGGAACCGGCGGCCAGGATCAGCCAGCGAAAGAGTGAACGCACCATCGGATCTCCCGGCGCTGCGGCCGCGGAAGAGAAAAGAGCGCGAATCATAGTCGCTTCCGGGGGCCTCTCGTAAAACCCCAATGGCTGTCGCGCGCGACGCAGAGCAGCATGCGTCGGGTAACGCCTGCCCTGGCCTGGCCGCGATGTCCCGACAACGGTTCCCGCAGATCCTGGCGTTCATGACGCCGTTCCCGTTCTCGATCGACATCGAGGCGCCGCTGGCGGAAGCACACGCGTTCCTGCGCACGCGACAGATCCGCCACCTGCCGGTGACGCGCGACGGCGTGCTCGCGGGCGTCCTCACGGATCGCGACATCAAGCTCGCGCTGGGTCCCGACATGGGCTCCCCGCCGGAGCGCGAACTCCGCGTCGCCGACGTCTACCAGCCCGAGTGCTACGTCGTGGATGCGGGCGATCGGCTCGAGGAGGTCGCCGCGACGATGGCCGAACGACACGTAGGCTCCGCGCTGGTGACGCGCGCCGGCAAGCTCGTCGGCATCTTCACGACTACCGACGCCTGCCGCGCTCTCGCGCGACTGCTTCGCGAGCAGCATCCAGACGCCCCGCCCGATCAGGTCGCGTAGCGCGCCATGAACGATGTCGCCGCATCCAGCAATGCGCGCTGCGCAGACCGGCTACGAGAGGCCGCCGACCTGCTCGAAGCACAGGGCGCAAACCCGTTTCGTGTGTCGGCGTATCGCAGGGCCGCAGCGACGGTACTCGGCCTGACGGAAGACGTCGCCGACATCGTGGAGCGCGAGGGGCTGCCGGGCCTCGAAGCCCTGCCCGGCGTCGGACGCGGCATCGCCGCGGCGCTGCTCGAGATGACGCGCACCGGACGCTGGATCCAGCTCGAGCGACTGCGCGGCAACGCCGATCCCGTGCAGCTGCTCACCGCGGTGCCCGGTCTCGGTCATCGACTGGCCGAACGCATCCATGAGGAACTGCACGTCGATACGCTCGAAGCGCTGGAGCTCGCCGCCCACGATGGCCGCCTCGAAACCGTGCCGGGCGTCGGTCCACGCCGTGCGGCTGCGATCCGCGCCAGCCTCCAGTCCATGCTCTCGAGGGGCCGGCCGAAGTTCTTTGCCGGATCACGACCGTCGGCGCATGGGCCGGCCGTCGCAACCCTGCTGGCGGTGGACGCCGAGTACCGCCGGGGCGCCGAGTCGGGCAGGCTGCCCACGATCGCACCGCGGCGATTCAACCCGTCAGGCGAAGCCTGGCTGCCGGTGCTGCACACTGCGCGCGACGGCTGGCACTTCACGGCGCTGTTCTCGAACACGGCGCAGGCGCACCAGCAGAACCGCACGGGCGACTGGGTGGTGATCTACTTCTACGACGACGAGCACGCCGAGGGACAGCACACCGTGGTCACCGAGACGCACGGCCCGCTCGTTGGTCGTCGCGTGGTGCGCGGGCGGGAGACGGAGTGCCGCGGGCTGTACACGACGTAGGGAACAACGGCGCTGCTAGGTTCCCGTGGCAGCCGGCGCGTGGGCGGCGTCGCTTCCGGCACGGCTCTTGTCCTCGGCGCTGCGGGCCTGCGGATCGGAGGTCTTGAGGTCCAGTTCGAGAGGCCGCTCCCTGGGCGGTACGAAATCCTGCGGGAACCAGACGAACCACACGACCGCCTGTCGCTCGACCGCCGTCCCCTGGCCGTCTGGCTTGCACGCAATCTCGTCCGCGGTCTTGACGTACACGCCGAAGCGATTGCCGCTGGCCAACAGCGTGTTGTCCGAAAAAGGCAGCGAATACGGAGTCAGCGTGAACTCGATGCTCTGTCTCGGGAGCTTTCCCGCCCGCGGAGCCTTTGGGCGGTCACTGTTGCGCGCGCACTTCGCCGTCTCCTGTGCGCTCAGATCGCCCGGGGGCTGAGTCTCGACGAATACGGTGACCGCCCCACCGTCCCAATCGAACGAACTGAACGTGACCTTGAGGGTATCCTGGCAATCCGGCGAGCGAATGATCAGCGGCTGCACCGGCGCCTGGATCATTATCTTCGTGGCCGTCGCTCCGGTGCCCATCGTCAGTTCCCGCATCGGCCGCTCGGTCGAACAAATCATTTCGACCACGTCAGGATCGTCGGCTGACCCCTTGCAAGGGTCGACGACCTGTCCCGGCTCGGGGGCGGGCGGCTGATAGCACGACGGCAGAGTCGGGCGCTTCGCAGAAGCGAATCGCGTGTCGCGAGCGGGTCGCCGTTCGAGGTACTCGCTCAGCTTGATCTCGACGTAGTCCGATTTCCTGGCTTCCCCTCCCTCTTCGGGCGTCGCCAACAGCGGCGCGAGCTGGCGCGAAATCACGCGCCTGGCAGCACTCCTGAGTCTATTGCGTGCATCTTCGGTCTGGGACTTCAGGCCGTCCACGTAACGAAGGGCCGGGCCGAGCTCGAAGTGCTCGTGAAAATTGAGAGTCAACAACTCGGCATGCAGGGCCAATCGCTCGGCCGCCTGCTGCGACGTTTCGCTCTTCTCTTCTTCTCCGCTCAGCAGGGGACCGACGAGTTCCCTGAACATCGCGGAGCGGATGCCCGTTTCCGACTGCTCGCGCTGGTTCTGCAGCGACAGCCGGTTGTTCTCCGCAGCGATTTCCTGCTCGCGCTCCCTCGCGAGTCGGGCACGCTCGTTCGCGTTGTAGCTCAGGTAGATGCCGAGACCGGTCGCTGCAACCGTCAGCAGCGGGATGGCCAGCTTCTGGCTGACGTCGGCGATGAAAACGAGATTCGAACGCCAGTCTCCCGACCGCTCCGCGACCGGCGGCGAATCCGGACCTTGCGACTCAGGCGGTCTGGACGTCTCGGGCACTCACCGATTCCTAGGACGGACAGGTGAAGTCGACGGTCACCGGTGTGGAGAGGCTCTGGAAGCTCGATGGAGTTGCCGGCCGGTTGCCGCAGAACGCCGTGTACTGGCCCGGCGGCAGGTCGATCTGGTAGGGCCCATTCACCTGCGCGACGGGGCCAGAGGGCCCGAGGATCGTCACCGTCCCGTTTGCCGTGCCGCTCACGACCCCTGCGTGAGCAGCCGGAGACATCGCCGTGGCGAGCAGCACAACCGGGGCAAGGCGCAATGCGATTGATTTCATACGACACCCGTGTTTCCGCGCCCGATCCAATCTACTCGCCGGGGCCGAGGCAGGCAATGCCGGCCGCGACACATCCAGTGACCGTACACCGGTTGGAGGAGCGCACGTCGCACCGGGCTCAGACGAAGTACGCGAACACGAAAATCCCAAGCATCGTGAATACCAGCGCGAGCTTGGTGAGCGTGCCGAACAGCAGGCCCATCCAGGTGGCGATCCCGGCGCGCGTCGCCTGCTGCCACTGCCCGTGCGACAGCATCTCGCCGATCACCGCGCCCACGAAGGGTCCGAGGACCAGCCCGGGAGGCCCGAGGAACAGTCCGCCGAGCGTGCCGAGCGCGGCGCCGACCACCGCGAGCTTCGTGGCGCCCACGCGCTTGGCGCCCATCGCGGTCGCCGCGAAGTCGATGGCAAACGAGGCCAGCGTGAGCAGGCCGAGCAGCACGAGCGTAACGGCTCCCACGCGCGTGAAGTCGTCTGCCCAAGCGGCGAGGAGCAAACCGCCGAACACCAGCGGCACGCCGGGCAGTGCGGGCAGCACCGAGCCCGCAAGACCCGCGAGCACGAGCAGCGCAGCCACCACGTACCAGACCACATCGCCAGACATCGGGGATCCTCGCCGGGGGCAGGAGCTGGCCATGGTGCCTGCCGGCGGCGCCCGCGTCACCCCATCCCGCTCGGACCGGACGCGACGGACCGCGGAGTAGACTCCCCGCCCGAACCATGACGTCCCTGCCCCCGCTGCCGATCCTCGATGCGCTGCCGGAACTGGCCGAGGCCTTGTCGAGCGCAACGCAGGCGGTGCTCGAGGCTCCGCCCGGTGCGGGCAAGAGCACGGTCGTGCCGCTCGCGCTGCTCGACGCGCCGTGGCGCGGCGACGGCCGCATCCTGATGCTCGAGCCGCGTCGCATCGCGGCGCGCGCCGTGGCCGAGCGCATGGCATCGACTCTCGGCGAGCGCGCCGGCGAGCGCGTCGGCTTCCGCACGCGACTCGAGACGCGCGTCGGACCTGGAACCCGGATCGAGGTCGTGACCGAGGGCATCCTCACGCGGATGCTGCAACACGACCCGGCGCTCGAGGGCGTCGCCTGCGTGATCTTCGATGAGTTCCACGAACGCGGCCTGCAGGCCGATATCGGCCTCGTGCTGGCGCTCGAGTGCCAGCGTCACCTGCGGCCCGAGCTGCGGCTGCTCGTGATGTCGGCGACGCTCGACGGCGAGGCGCTGCTTCGCACGATGGGAAATGCGCGGCTCGTCCGTTCGTCGGGGCGGATGTTCGAGATCGAGACCATCCACGTCGCGACGCCGCCGGGCGCGCCGGCCGCGGCCTTGCCGACCCAGGGACCCGCGCTCGCGGCGCGCGTCGCGGGCCGCATCGTCACGGCGCTCGCGGCGCACGAGGGCGACCTGCTCGCATTCCTGCCGGGGGCAGCCGAAATCCGGCGGGTAGTCGAGACGCTCGGCGAGCAGCTGCCGTCGGATCGGGTCGCGCTGCTGCCGCTTTACGGTGACCTGCCCTCCGATGCCCAGGATGCGGTGCTGCGTCCCGATGCGCGCGGCCGCCGCAAGGTCATCGTCGCCACCAATATCGCCGAGACCAGCCTCACGATCGACGGCGTACGCATCGTCGTCGACTCCGGCCTCGAACGGCGCAACCGGTTCGATCCTGCCACGGGCATGAGTCGGCTCGAGACGGTGCGGATCTCGCGCGCGTCGGCGGATCAGCGTCGCGGTCGCGCGGGACGCACCGCGCCCGGCGTGTGCCACCGCCTCTGGAGCGAGTCCGTGCATTTCTCGCTGCTGCCGCAGACGCCGCCCGAGATCCTCGAGGCCGACCTCGCACCGCTCGCACTCGAGCTCGCCTGCTGGGGAACGGAAGATGCCTCGTCGCTCACATGGCTGGATCCGCCGCCCGCGGCGGCGCTGTCGCAGGCGCGTGCGCTGCTCACGCGGCTCGAGGCGCTCGACGAGTCGGGGCGCGTGACGGCACTCGGCCGCGGGATGGCCGCTCTCGGCGCGCACCCGCGTCTCGCGCACCTCGTCCTGCGCGCCGCCGGGCTCGGCCTCGCGCCGCTCGGCTGCGCGATTGCGGCCTTGCTCTCGGAGCGTGATCCGTTGCGCTCGCGGACGGGCCCTGCGGATCCCGACCTGCGCAGCCGGCTCGACGCGTTGCGGAGCGGCGCGCTGCCACACGGCCACTCGTCCGATCGCGGTACGCTCGCACGCATCGACCGAATTGCAAAGCAGATTGAGCGTCAGCTGGCGCAGCTTCGGCCGCGTGCCGCGAACCGCGACCAGGCGATCGACGAGTCGGACGCCGCCGGACTGCTGCTCGCCTTCGCCTACCCGGACCGCATCGGTCGCTCGCGCGGCGGAGCGGGCGGGCGCTACGTTCTGGCCGGTGGCCGTGGGGCCACACTGCCGGGGCCGAGCGCACTCGCACGATCGGAGTACCTCGTGGTCGCGGCCCTCGATGCCGGCGAGCGCGAGGCGCGCATCCAGCTCGCTGCTCCGCTGGACCCGGCGTTGGTAGAGCGGCACTTCGGCGCACTGGTCGAGGAGAAGAATCTCGTCGAGTGGGACCCGCGCAGGGAGGTCGTCGTGGCGCGTCGCGTGCGCAGGCTCGGCGACCTCGTGATCGCGGAAGAGCCGTTGCGTGGCAGCACAGCCGGCACGACGGCCGCGATGATCGACGGCATCCGTGCCCTCGGGCTCGGCTGCCTGCCGTGGACACGAGAGCTCGAGCAGTGGCGTGCACGCGTCGCCTTCGCGCGTGCCCACGATCCTCAGAACGCGGAGGCGTGGCCCGTTGTTTCCGATGCCGCGCTGCTGCGTACGCTCCACACCTGGCTTGCACCCTGGCTCGACGGCATCACGCGACGCGAGCAGCTCGCGCGCGTGGACCTGCGCGCTGCGCTGCTCGGCATGCTGGAGTGGAACGCGCAGCGCCGGCTCGACGCCTTTGCGCCCACGCACCTCCCGGTGCCGAGCGGCTCGCGCATCGCCATCGACTACGCGAGCGGCGTACCGACGCTGGCGGTGCGGCTGCAGGAAGTGTTCGGCCTCACCGAGTCGCCGCGTGTCGCAGAGGGCCGCGTGCCCGTGACCATGGAACTCCTCTCTCCCGCGCGCCGTCCGGTGCAGGTCACGCGCGACCTCGAAAGCTTCTGGTCACGCGGCTATCACGAGGTGCGCAGGGAGCTGAAGGGACGCTACCCGAAGCATTACTGGCCTGAGGATCCGCGCGAGGCCGTGCCGACGCGGCGCGTGCGGCCACCAGGCGCATGACGGCTCCGCTAGACTCGCGCCCGATGATTTCCCCGGGCACCCCTGAGCCGGTCCTGCGCTGCGCACGTGCGCTGGTTGCGACCGTGCTGCTCGAACTGCTCGCAGCCTGCGCGCCGTTCCAGCGCGGGGTGCCGGGCGGGGACGGCGGTGCGGGGCCCGACACGACCGTGCCGGCGAGTCCGGCGGTCGCGGCGCTGCGGGTGGCCGAGTCACGCATCGGTGCGCCGTACCGCTACGGCGGCGCCGGTCCCGACGCCTTCGACTGCAGCGGGCTCGTGAGCTACGCCTTCCGCCAGGCGGGCATCGGTGTGCCGCGCACCGCCGCGCAGCAGTTCGCCGCGGCCACGCAGGTTACGCGCCCCGAACTGCGGCCGGGCGACCTCGTGTTCTTCCGCCTGTCGGGCCGCGAGGTGAGCCACGTGGGCATCTATGCCGGCGACGATCGCTTCGTGCATGCACCACAGCGCGGTGGTCACGTGCGCATGGCCAGCCTGCAGGACGAGGTGTTCCGCCGCGGCTGGGCGGGCGCGGGTCGCTTCGACGCGACGGACTGAAGTCACCGGAACCGGGACCAGTCGCGCGACCACGCCCGCCGCGCGAAACCCTAATTGCTCCCGTAACGCAGCGCCAGGTAGGCCATTGCCACCGCCGTGGCATCGCCGAGCGCTGTGTGCCGTCCGACGGCGGGTACCGCGAGCTCGGCGAGAATCGCATCGAGATTGCCAGGCAGCGCACCGTCCGGGTTGCGACGCATCGCGCGCATGCGATACAGGTCGCGCAGGTCGAATCGCTCGACATCAAAGCCCTCCACCCCGCGATCACGCAGCGCGCGGTCGATGGTCGAGACGTCGAAACCGATGCAGTAGCCGATCAGCGGACGGTCCGCCAGCCAGTCGACGAGCTGAGATGCGGCATCGCCTGCCGGGACACCTTGCGCAACATCGACCGGGCGCAGGCGATGGTATTTCACGGCTTCACGGTCGACGCCACCGTCGCTGCACACGATGCGGGTGAAGCGCTCGCTGAGCACGATACGTCGCTGGCGGATGGGCACGGCCGCGATCGACAGGATCACCGCGGTCTTCGGATCGAGGCTCGTCGTCTCGAGGTCCAGCGAGACGATTTCGTCCCGGTCCGGGAACCGCGTCACGCGCATCGCCCGGACCAGTCGCCGAATTGCGCCCCCCAGGCCGCTCATTGTCCCGGCGTTGCCATCAGATGCCGTAGCCGTAGCGCGCCGAGAGGAACCGCTGGAAGTCGCGCACCACGCCCAGTGCGTCGCGCAGCAGGTCGCGGTCGAGCCGGCGCATCTCGGACAGCTTCACGCTGTTATCGGGCGACTCGCCGTTGGCCAGCGCCTCGAGCTGCTGACCGAGACGCAGCCGCAGCATGATCGCGTAGGACTGCCGGAGGTCTGCGCCCAGCGTCTCGCTCAGCGCACCCAGCTCCAGCAGCGTGTTGATGCGCTCGCACGTCGAGGTCTCCGCGAGGCCATGCTGCAGTGCCAGCGTTCGCACGCCGTGCACCACCGGGAAGATGCCGCCCTTCTTGAGGTCCACCGGCGAGCTGCGCCCCAGCAGCCCGCCGAACAGGCGCAGCGGCGTCTGGAACTCGAGCGCAGGCGCGACGAAATGATGCATCCAGACGTCGTTGTCGCGGAACGCGAGCAACGCGCATCGCACGGGATCGTACAACGTCGGATCGCCCGCCACGACGCGTGCGTCGAGCATGATCGCCACGCGCAAGAGGGCCTGAGGCGAGGTATCGCCTCGCAACGTCTCGACGCGTGCGAGCCAGTCGGCTTCGTTACCGCGCCATGCTGCATTCGACACCATCACGCCGCCCGGGCAGGGCGGATAGCCCATCGTGGCGAGCCCGGCGCTGAAGGCCTCCGCGCCCTGCGCGACCGCCCCGTCGGGGATGCCGGGACCGAGGATGAGCGCGTTGTCCTGGTCGGTCTTGAGCAGCTGCTCGCCGCGTCCTTCGCTGCCCAGCACCAGCAGGCAGCAGCGGCTGCCGACCGACTCGTCGAAGCAGAACTCGTAGAGACGCGAGAGCAGGCGCTGGTTGACGGCACTTACGAGGTCCGCGAGGTATTGCATGCGGGCGCCGGTCGTGTACAGGGTGCTCACGAGCCGGTTGACCTGACCCGCGGCCTCGGCGAGTTCCTCGCGGGTCGCGGCTCGCGCGACGCGCAGGCCGATGACGTGCGAGTTGCTGGAGTAGTGACTCAGAAGTTCCGCGAGGCCCAGCGTCCCCTTGATCTCGTCGTCCTCGAGCACGGCGATTCGTTCGATGCCGGCCCGGGTCATGGTCACCAGCGCCTGGAACAGCGGATCGGCCGTCTTGCAGCTCACGACCGGACGGCTGGCGATCGGCCCGATCGCCTGGTCGAGACCTGTCTTCCGGAGCGCGACGGCCTCGAGCAGGTCGGTGCGCGTCGCGATGCCGAGGCCGGCCGGGCCCTCGACGAACACGCAATCGACCTGGCGATCCCGCATGCGTCGCGTGGCTTCGTCGAGGCGGCAGTCCTGGGGGACCTTCACCGCCTCCGCGAGCAGCGCGTCGGCGACGCGGGTGAGCATCATTTCGGCGAGGTCGCCCGGTGCGCCGGCAGTCTCGGCCTCCAGGCTGCGATTGGCGAGCGATTCGAGGAAGTACGCAGCGAACCGGCCGTTGGCCGCCACCGCGGCACGGAACGAGGCCGCAGGGATGGTCCACGCGAGCGTGTCCTCCAACGCCTCGTAAGTGTAACGGGCCCGCCCCGTGAGCGACGCGGTCGTGCCGAACAGGTCGTGCGGGCCGAATTCCGCGAACACCCGGGTGTAGCCCTCGCCGACCTCGAGCGCGACGACCTCGCCCTTCAGGATCACCAACACCGACTCCGAGGCTGCGCCAGCCTCCAGGATCAGCGTCCCTTTCGGGATGAACTCGATGTCCATGCGGCCGCCGAGTTCGCGCGCCTGCCCCTCGGTGAGCAGGTTGAAAGGCGCGGCGGTGAAGTCGAACTCCTGATCGTGGCGTGTCACGGGTTACGGGCTTCCCTTTCTGAAAGCAAGAGGGGCGGCCCGCATGGGCCGCCCCGCAAGAGTACCCCGATGGTTGCCTCAGTGGTGCGTCGCACCACCTGCACCGCGCGGTACGCGGATGTCCTCCACGAGGTGCTGGATGTGCGCCGGCGGAGGGGCCGTCAGGTGGCTCACCGCGTAGGTCACGGCGAAGTTCAGCAGCATGCCGACGAAGCCGATGCCTTCCGGCGAGATTCCGAGGAACCACTCGTCCGCGCCTGCGGTCGGGTTCACGAACTTGAAGTGGATGATGTACCAGCCCGTGAAGACGATGCCGACGACCATGCCGCTGATGGCGCCCTGCATGTTCGCGCGCTTGTCGAAGATCCCGAGGAAGATCGCCGGGAAGAACGACGCCGCCGCGAGGCCGAACGCGAAGGCCACGACCTGTGCCACGAACGCCGGCGGGTAGATGCCGAGCAGTCCCGCGATCGCCACCGCAAAGCCCGCGGCGATACGTGCGTACAGGAGTTCCTGTTTCTCGGTGATGTTCGGCATGACCATCTTCTTCAGCAGGTCGTGCGAGATCGCAGACGAGATCACCAGCAGCAGACCCGCCGCGGTCGAGAGCGCCGCCGCGAGTCCGCCGGCCGCCACCAGCGCGATCACCCACGCCGGGAGCTTGGCGATCTCCGGGTTGGCGAGCACCATGATGTCTCGGTCGATGGTCATCTCGTTGCGGTCGTCCTTGGCGTAGAACATGCGGCCGTCGCCGTTCTTGTCCTCCCACTTGATGAGACCGGTCTTCTCCCAGTTCTTGATCCAGCTCGGGGCCTCGCTGTAGAGGGCGCCCGCGCCATCCCGCCCGTTGATCGTACCGATCATGTTGTAGCGGGCGAAGGCCGCCACCGCCGGGGCGGTCGTGTAGAGGATCGCGATGAACACCAGCGCCCAGCCAGCGGAAACGCGTGCGTCGCGCACCTTGGGCACGGTGAAGAAGCGCACGATCACGTGCGGCAGACCAGCCGTGCCGATCATCAGCGCCGCGGTGATGCAGAACACGTCGATCAATGGCTTCTGCCCGCTCGTGTACGGCGCGAAGCCGAGTTCAGTGCTGAGCCCGTCGAGCTTGGCGAGCAGGTGACCGCCGCCGTCGACCAGCTCGCCGCCGAAGCCGAGCTGCGGGATCGCGTTGCCGGTAAGCAGGATCGAGATGAAGATTGCCGGCACCATGTAGGCGAAGATCAGCACGCAGTACTGCGCCACCTGCGTGTAGGTGATGCCCTTCATGCCGCCGAGCACGGCGTAGAAGAACACGATCGCCATGCCGATCACGACGCCCAGGTTGATGTCCACCTCGAGAAAGCGCGAGAACACGATGCCCACGCCGCGCATCTGCCCGGCCACGTAGGTGAACGAGACGAAGATCGCGCAGATCACCGCCACGGTGCGCGCGGTGTTCGAGTAGTAGCGGTCGCCGATGAAGTCGGGGATCGTGAACTTGCCGAACTTGCGGAGATACGGCGCGAGCAGGAGCGCGAGCAGGACGTAGCCGCCCGTCCATCCCATCAGGTACACGGCGCCGTCGTATCCCATGAACGAGATGAGGCCGGCCATCGAGATGAACGACGCGGCCGACATCCAGTCGGCGGCCGTGGCCATGCCGTTGACGACCGGGCTCACGCCGCCACCGGCCACGTAGAAATCGCGAGTGTGCGACGCGCGGCTCCAGATGGCGATGCCGATATACAGGGCAAAGCTCGCACCGACGATCAGGTAGGTCCAGGCTAGAACTGACATGTTGTCTCTCCCCTGCCGTATCTGTTGGTGCGGCTCAGTCTTCGTGCACGTCGAATTCGCGGTCGAGTCTGTTCATGATCCTGACGTACACGAAGATCAGGATGACGAACACGTAGAGCGACCCTTGCTGAGCGAACCAGAATCCCAGCTTGAAGCCGCCGAGCTGGATGCTGTCGAGCGCTTCGCGCAGCAGGATTCCGAACCCGAACGAGACCAGGAACCAGATGCCGAGCAGCATCAGCAGCGTGCTCAGGTTTCGCTTCCAGTACGCTTTTCTGTTTTCGGGAGTCATCGCGTTACCCTCCTCCCCTTGCAGGGTTGCTGGCGAATCTAGCAAGGGCCCGTCGCGGACCCTCTGCGACCTTGGTCGTAGTCGGAAGCTGGCCGAGGCCCGCCTACGACGATGGTCGTAGGCAGGCCGTCGCCGCTGCTACATCAGCGGTTCATGCGCTCGGTCACGAGATTCGCGACCACCGACGGGTCGGCGAGCGTCGAGATGTCGCCGAGCTGGTCCTGCTCGTTCGCGGCGATCTTGCGCAGGATGCGGCGCATGATCTTGCCCGAACGGGTCTTCGGCAGGCCGGGGGCCCACTGGATGAAATCCGGCGTGGCGATCGGACCGATCTCGCGCCGCACCCACTCACGCAGTTCCTTGCGCAGTTCCTCGGTGGGCTCGGCGTCCACCACCAGCGTGACGTAGGCATAGATGCCCTGCCCCTTGATGTCGTGCGGGCAGCCGACCACGGCGGCCTCGGCCACCTTGGCGTGCGCCACCAGCGCGCTCTCGACTTCCGCCGTGCCGAGACGGTGGCCAGCGACGTTCAGGACGTCGTCCACGCGGCCTGTGATCCAGTAGTAGCCGTCCTCGTCGCGTTTCGCGCCGTCGCCCGTGAAATACCGGCCCGGGAAAGTCTTGAAGTACGTGTCGATGAAGCGCTGGTGATCGCCGAACACGGTACGCATCTGACCGGGCCAGCTGTCGGTGATCACGAGATTGCCTTCGCAGGCGCCTTCGAGCAGGTTGCCTTCGTTGTCGACGATCGCCGGCTGCACGCCGAAGAAGGGCAGCGTGGCGGAGCCGGGCTTCTGCGCGATGGCGCCGGGCAGCGGCGTGATCAGGATGCCGCCGGTCTCGGTCTGCCACCACGTGTCGACGATCGGACAGCGGTCGTCACCCACCACTCGGTGATACCACTCCCAGGCCTCGGGGTTGATCGGTTCGCCCACCGACCCCAGCAATCTGAGTGACTTGCGCGAATGCTTCCTCACCGGCCCCTCGCCCTCGCGCATCAGCGCGCGCAGCGCCGTTGGCGCGGTGTAGAAGAGCGTCACCTTGTGCTTGTCGCACACCTGCCAGAAGCGGCTCGAGTCGGGAAAGTTCGGCACCCCCTCGAACATCAGCGAGGTGGCGCCGTTGGCGAGCGGCCCGTACACGACGTAGCTGTGGCCGGTCACCCAGCCGACATCGGCGGTGCACCAGAACACGTCCTCGTCACGCACGTCGAACACCATCTCGTGCGTAAGCGAGGCGTACACGAGGTAGCCGCCGCTGGTGTGCAGCACGCCCTTCGGCTTGCCGGTGGATCCGGAGGTGTAGAGGATGAACAGCGGGTCCTCGGCGTCCACGGTGACGGGCGGGCACTCGTCGGGCTGGCCGTCCACGAGCTCGCTGTACCACTTGTCGCGGCGGTACATGGCCACCGACGCGCCGGTGCGATTGACCACCAGCACGTGCTGCACGGTCTCCGTGCCCGGGCTCGACAGCGCCTGGTCCACGTTGGCCTTGAGCGGCACTTTCTTGCCGCCGCGGACGCCCTCGTCGGCGGTGATCACCACCGTCGAGGCGCAGTCGGAAATACGGCCGGCGAGCGAGTCGGGCGAGAAGCCGCCGAACACGACCGAGTGGATCGCGCCGATGCGTGCGCAGGCCAGCATCGCGACCGCCGCCTCGGGGATCATCGGCAGGTAAATGGTCACGCGGTCGCCCTTCTGCACGCCGAGCGACTTCAAGGCGTTGGCGAGCTTGCAGACGCGGTGATACAGCTCCCGGTAGGTGATCGCCGCGGACTGCGTGGGGTCGTCGCCTTCCCACAGGATCGCGGTCTTGTCGCCGCGCGCGGCGAGGTGGCGGTCGAGGCAATTGGCCGAGACATTGAGCTGCCCGTCGTGGAACCAGCGGATGCGGAAGTCGCGGGCGTCGTAGCTGACGTCCTTCACCTTCGTGTAGGGACGTGTCCAGTCGATCCGCTTGCCCATGCGACCCCAGAACGCCTCGGAGTTGCTGACCGACTCGGCGTACATGCGCTGGTAGTCGTCGTTGCGGATGCGCGCGCGGGCTGCGAACTCGGCCGGCACCGGGTAGATCTTGTTGCTCATGCTTCTCTCCCCTCTTCGAATCGCGGTGCGCCGCCGCTCAGTCGAGCGCGGCCCGGACCCGCGCTGCGTGCTCGGCGATCACGGCCGGGTCGGCCATGCCGCGGGCATGGAGGCGCAGTTCGAGCCCCGCGTGACGCGGCAGCACGTGAAAGTGAATGTGGAAAACGCTCTGTCCCGCGGCCGGGCCATTGAGCTGGGCGATCATCACGCCGGGCGCGTCGAAGGCCTTCTTCACCGCGCGCGCGACGCGCTGCGTGGTGAGGATCGTCGCCGACAGTGCGTCGGGCGCGAGCTCGAAGATGTTCTCCGCCTCGGCCTTCGGGATGACCAGCGCATGGCCGTCGGCCTGCGGCATCACGTCCATGAAGGCGAGCGTGAGTTCGTCCTCGCAGACCTTGTGCGCCGGGATCTCGCCACGCAGGATACGTGCGAACACGTTGTTGCGGTCGTAGGCCATCGACTCCCCCTCCGGCCGACGGGCGTGCCCGGAGTATAGCCACGCCCCGGCTCCGCTCCGCGGGGCCGTTAGACCAAAGGATGAGGCTCCGGACGCCCGGGGGCGGCCGCCGCCGCGCTCAGCGCGCGAACAGCCAGTTGACGACTGCGGTCTGCACCGCCGCGCCGGATCCGTCGTCGGCCCCGGCGTGGTTTAGGAATATCACGGCGACGTAGTCTCGCCCCGACGCGGAACCGACGTAACCGGCGAGCGCGCTCACGTCCTCGAGGTTGCCGGTCTTCATGCGCACGCGTCCCTCCATGCCGTCGGTGCGGAAGCGCCGTCGCAGCGTGCCGTCCACGGCGGCCACCGGTAGCGACGCCTGGAACTCGACGCTGTAAGGGCTGCGCCATGCGTCGAGCAACACGCCGCCGAGTCCGGCTGCGGTGACCCGCTCGATGCGGGACAGTCCCGACCCGTTCTCGATCACGAGTCCCGGCATGGCGATGCCACGCGAGGCGAGGAAGTCCGCGATCACGCGCTGGCCGTTGGCAGTCGTACCGGGCCGCCCGGCCTTCTCCGCCGCGAGGGTCAGCAGCAGCGTCCTTGCCATCACGTTGCTCGAGAACTTGTTCACGAGCCGGATCACCTCGGCCAGCGACAGCGAGTCGTAGGTGTGCAGCAGGCGCGCGTCCGGCGGCACCGGCGCGAGTTTCATCCCGCCGTCGATCGTGCCGCCCGACTGCTGCCAGAAGCTGCGGAAGGTCCCGTACGCGAAGTCGGGAGAGCGCATCACCGCCCGCTGCACGCTGATCGGCCCGCAGCCCGAGCCGTAGTAGCCGGCGATGTCCAGGCGATTACCGACGGGGCCGTCCGGCGAGACGATCAGGACGCGGCGCGACCCGCGGCAGCCACGTTCCAGCCGCAGCTCGTTCTCCACTGACAGGTTGGTGGGCCAGGGATAGAGCCGCACGTGAGCGCTGTTGGTAGCGGCATCCGGCGCGATGCTCACGTTCACGGTCTGGAAATTCACCGTCAGCGCATCGGGAATCACGTTGTAGGCGCGATACGGACGGTCGTCGAAGGCGCCGCGATCGTCGCCCTGCGGCGCGAAGTAGCTCGTGTCGATCACGATGTCGCCCTTGATACGCTCGACTCCGGCCTGGCGCACGGCATTGACGAAACCCCACCAGCGGTCGGCCGTCATGAACGGATCGCCGCCGCCCTCTATCACGAGGTCGCCGTCGAGCACCCGGTCGCGAACCGGGCCGGTCGCGTAGGCCTTCGTACGCCAGGTGTGCGCAGACCCGAGCAGTTCGAGCGCTGCATACGTCGTCAGCACCTTCATCGTCGACGCGGGGTTGCGTGGAATCGCTGCGTTATGGGCCAGCAGCGGCGCGGGCGCGCCGATCTCCTGCACGAACACGCTCAGTCCTGCGGCGGGCACGCGGCGCTCGACAAGCACGCGCTCGACCTCCGGCGGAAGAGCGTCCGCGCGCGCGAGCAGGGGGGCGAGCAGAAAAGAAAGCAGCAGGCCGGCGAGGCGTCGGTGGTGGTGCGTCATCTTGCGTGGAGCCCGGAAAGGACAGCGATTTTACGTGAATGCGGTGGCAGAGCGGCGCGTCGCTCTGCATACTTCGTGCCCGCGACGGGGACCTCGATGCGCAAGATCTGGAACACGATGCTGAAAGGGCTGGTGGCAACGCTGCCCATCGGCCTGACCGTGTACCTCGTGTACTGGCTGGCGGTGACCGCGGAACGACTGTTCTCGCGCGCGCTCAAGCCACTGCTGCCGGAGTCCGCCTACTGGCCAGGGCTCGGACTGGTCGCGGGACTCATCGTGCTCTACCTCGCCGGGCTCGCGGTGAACGCGTACGTCGTGCGGCGCGCGCTGCGGCTCGGCGACCAGCTGTTCGCGCGCATCCCGGTGGTCAAGACCATCTACGTCGCGATACGCGACTTCATGCGCTTCTTCCCCTCGTCGGGCCATGGCGGCGACCTGAAGCGCGTGGTGCTGGTGCCGTTCGGTCCGGGCAGGGCGATCGGCTTCGTCACGGCCGAATCCTCGGCGGCGCTGGGCCTCGAATCCGCAGCCGGCGACCCGGTGGCCGTGTACCTGCCGATGAGCTACATGATCGGCGGCTACACGATGTTCCTGCCTCGCGATCTGATCGAGCCGACTTCGCTGTCGGTCGAGGCCGGCATGCGCATCGCTCTCATGGGCGGCGTACAGGGCGCGGCGCCTGCGCCGGGCCAGCGTCCGGGAGGCTGAATTGCTGCGCGCCACGGTCGTGCCGGTGACGGCCTTCGCGCAGAACTGCTCGGTGGTCTGGTGCGACCGCACGGGCGCGGGCGCGGTGATCGACCCGGGCGGCGACCTCGAAAAGGTACTGGAGGCCGTGCGCGAGTCGGGCATGCGGCTCGAGAAGATCCTGCTCACGCACGCCCACATCGACCACGCGGGCGGCACGGCGGAACTCGCACGCAGCCTGAAGCTGCCGATCGAGGGACCGCATGTGGGCGACAAGTTCTGGATCGACGGCCTGCCGGACCAGGCGCGCATGTTCGGCCTGCCTGGCTGCGAGCGCTTCGTGCCCGATCGCTGGCTGGTGGACGGTGACCGGGTGCAGGTCGGCGAAGTCGAATTCGAAGTTCGTCACTGCCCCGGTCACACGCCAGGTCACGTGGTGTTCTACTCGGAGCCCGACAAGGTGGCCTTCGTGGGCGACGTGCTGTTTGCCGGGTCGATCGGCCGCACCGATTTCCCGGGCGGCGACTACGACACGCTCATCCACGTGATCCGTGAAAAGCTGTTTCCGCTCGGCGACGACGTACGCTTCGTGCCGGGACATGGGCCGATGTCGACTTTCGGCGAGGAACGCCGCAGCAATCCCTTCGTGGGCGACGGCCGCTGATCTGAATGCAGGGCACGTTCCCCGGTTCCCGTCACGGGATCAGGCGAATGTTCCCCACTTACCTGCCCTTGCCGCCCCGGCCCGGTGGGCCGAAACTGCCGGCCTCGGCCACTTCCAGAGCCCCGCATGGCCCAACCTCGCCGCAAGGCTTCCGCCCTGCCCTTCGAGTCCATCTATCGCCATGGCTTTGCGCGGGTGGCCGCGGCCACGCCGCGGGTCGAGGTCGCCTCCCCGGCATTCAACGCCACCCACACCCTCGAACTCGCCGCGCGCGCCGGACGCGAGCACGCCGTGCTGGTCGTGTTCCCGGAACTCGGGCTCTCGGCCTACTCGAACGAAGACCTGTTCCAGCAGGACGCGCTGCTCGACGCCTCGCTCGAGGCGCTCGCGACGGTCGTCTCCTCCAGCCGCGATCTGGCGCCCGCAATTGCGGTCGGGTTGCCGATCCGGGCCGACGACCGCCTGTTCAACTGCGCCGTGCTCGTGCACCGCGGCCGGATCCTCGGGGCGACGCCCAAGTCCTACCTGCCGAACTACCGCGAGTTCTATGAGAAGCGGCACTTCGCGCCGGCCGGCCAGGCGGTGTCGCGCTCACTGCGACTGCTCGGGCAGGACGTACCCTTCGGGCCGGACCTGCTGTTCGTCGCACGCGATCTGCCGGGATTCACTCTGCATCTCGAGGTCTGCGAAGATCTCTGGGTGCCGCTGCCACCGAGCACGCTCGCGGCGCTCGCGGGCGCGACGGTGCTCGCCAACCTCTCGGCGAGCGACATCACCGTGGGCAAGGCCGACTACCGCCGCCTGCTGTGCGCCTCGCAGTCCGCCAGGTGCGTTGCGGCCTGCATCTACACGGGCGCCGGCCCGGGCGAGTCCACCACCGAGGTGACCTGGGACGGCCACGCGCTCGTCTACGAGAACGGCGAGCGGCTCGCGGAGTCTGAGCGATTCCCGCGCCAGCCCGGCATCGTGACAGCGGACATCGATCTCGATCACCTGCGCCAGGAGCGCATGCGCCTCACGAGCTTCGGCGACAACGCGCAGGCGCACTCAGCCTCGCTGGCCGAATTCCGGCGTATCGAGTTCGAGATCGGCGTGCCCGCAGGTCGCGTGCTGCTGCAGCGGCGGCTCGAGCGCTTTCCGTACGTGCCGTCCGACCCGTCACGTCGTGACGCGCGCTGTGCCGAGGTCTACGACATCCAGGTCGCGGGGCTCATGAAGCGCCTCTCGGCGACGGGGCTCGAGAAGGTCGTGATCGGAATCTCCGGTGGCCTCGACTCGACGCAGGCGGCACTGGTCGCCGTGCGCGCCTTCGACCGCCTCGGTCTGCCGCGCCGGAACATCCTCGGCTACACGCTGCCCGGCCTCGGCACCAGCCGCCACACTTTCGACAGCGCGCACGCACTCATGAAGGTGCTCGGGATCGCCGCCGGCGAGATCGACATCCGCGCCGCATCGAAGCTGATGCTCGAGCGCATCGGGCATCCGGCGGCGAAAGGCGCGAGTGTCTATGACGTCACGTACGAGAACGTGCAGGCCGGCGAGCGGACATCGCACCTGTTCAGGCTCGCGAACCTGCACGGCGGCCTGGTGCTCGGCACGGGCGACCTCTCCGAGCTCGCGCTCGGCTTCACGACCTACGGCGTGGGCGATCACATGTCGCACTACAACGTGAACGCCTCGGTGCCGAAGACGCTGATACGCCACCTGATCCGCTGGCTCGTGCAGACGAAGCAGTTCGACGCATCGACGCTCGCGGTGCTGACCCGCATCGTCGAGACCCGCATCTCGCCGGAACTCTTACCGGGCTCGGGGGAGGAGCCAGACCAGTCTTCGGAGGCCGTGGTGGGCCCTTACGAGCTGCAGGACTTCCACCTCTACTACACGAGCCGCTTCGGCTACCGGCCGAGCAAGGTGGCATTCCTCGCGCACGCGGCCTGGGGCGATCGCAAATCCGGCGACTGGCCCGACACCGTGCCGCTCGCCGAGCGCCACGAGTACGACCTCGGGACGGTCACGCACTGGCTCGAGGTGTTCCTCAGGCGTTTCTTCCAGGGCAGCCAGTTCAAGCGCTCGGCGATGCCGAACGGCCCGAAGGTGGGCTCGGGCGGATCGCTCTCGCCGCGCGGCGACTGGCGTGCGCCCAGCGATTCGCCCGCCACCGTGTGGCTGGAAGAGCTGCGCGCGAACGTTGCGGCCGGGCAGGCGCGCAAGGCACGGCGGCGCTGAGGCGCACCGCCGCTCAGCGTCGATGCAGGCTCACGGGCATGCGGCGCCCGCCCCAGGTCCCCGGCCGCGTCTCGAACACGCCGGCAATGCGCGCGCCGCAGGCCGCACAGCATCCCCCGGGCCCGAGTCCCCAGTGGCCAAGCTCGAACCAGTCGCGCTCGATGAGCAACTCGCCACATCCCGGGCACCACGTGCTGCCGCCGCGACGGTCGTGCACGTTGCCCGTGTAGACGTAGTGCAGGCCGTTGCGAATGGCGATGTCACGGGCGCGCGTGAGCGTGGCGGGTGGCGTCGGCGGCCGGTCCCTCATCTTCCAGTCGGGATGGAAGGCCGAGAAGTGCAGCGGCACATCGCTGCCGAGCTCGTCGGCGATCCAGCGGGTCATCGCTTCGATCTCGTCGTCAGAATCATTCTCGCCGGGGATCAGCAGCGTGGTGATCTCGAGCCACACGCGCGTCTCGTGTCGCAGCCAGCGCAGCGTATCGAGCACCGGCGCGAGCTCCGAGCCGCAGACCTCGCGGTAGAAGCGTTCGGTGAAGGCCTTCAGGTCCACGTTCGCCGCGTCGATCACCGCGAAGAACTCCTCGCGCGGCACGGGGCACATGTAGCCCGCGGTCACGGCGACCGTTCGCACGCCCTCCTCGTGGCAGGCGTCGGCGACGTCGATGGCGTACTCCATGAACACGGTCGGATCGTTGTAGGTGAAGGCCACGCTCGCGCAGTCGAGCCGGCGCGCGGTCACCGCGAGCTCACGCGGGGAGGCCGAGTCGGCCAGTGTGTCCATCTCGCGCGACTTGCTCATGTCCCAGTTCTGGCAGAACTTGCAGGCGAGGTTGCAACCGGCCGTGCCAAAGGACAGCACTGAGGTCCCCGGCAGGAAGTGATTCAGTGGCTTCTTCTCGATCGGATCCACGCAGAAGCCACTGGAGCGTCCATAGGTATATAGCTCGACGCCATTTCGGTCGCGCCCGCGAACGAAACACAGGCCGCGCTGTCCTTCGTGCAGGCGGCAGTGACGCGGGCATACGTCGCACCGCACCCGGCCGTCATCGAGCCACCGCCAGTGGCGAGTAGGAGTGGCGGAATTCTGCGTATTCATACGATTGGCGGTTGCGGCGGCAGGGCGGGATAGTGAACGGAAGCGTTGCGCCTACGGAGACGGGAGGATCCTGCTCCCATGAATCACCGATGTTGAGCCTGACCAGGGACATGTCAAGGCTGCGGCCGCCGGCGGTTGCCGGCATCTTCTACCCGGCCGACGCGGACGAGCTGCGGCATTCCGTCACGCGCTTCATCGAGTCCTGCCCGAAGTCCGCGGAGGGTCGCCGCCCCAAGGCGCTGATCGTGCCGCATGCTGGTTATCCCTATTCGGGCGCGGTCGCCGGCTGCGCCTACCGGCTGCTGCGCGACTCGGGCGCGAGCGGCGTACGCCACGTCGTTCTGCTGGGGCCAAGTCACCGTGTGCCGCTGCGCGGTCTCGCCGTGCCTGGCGTGGACGGCTTCGCTACGCCGCTAGGCGTCGTGCCGATCGACACAGCAGGTCGCCGGCGCCTGCGCGAGCTCGGGTTGGCGGGTATCACCGACGCCCCGCACGCGACCGAGCACTCGCTCGAGGTCCAGCTTCCGTTCCTGCAGTGCGTGCTCGAGGACTTCGACCTGCTGCCCATCGCTGCTGGCCTCGCGCCAACCGACCTCGTGTCGCGGGCGCTCGAGGCGATATGGAACGGAACCGACACGCTGGTGGTCATCAGCACGGACTTGAGCCACTACCACACCTCGGAAGAGGCGCGGCAGCTCGACGGTGCCACCACCAGCGCGATCCTCGAGCGTCGCAGCGACGTCTCCGACGAGCAGGCCTGCGGCTCGCGTGGCGTCAATGGCCTGATGCATGTCGCACGGCGACTCGGGCTCAGCGTGAAGCTGCTCGACCAACGCAACTCCGGCGACACCGCCGGCGACCGCTCGCGTGTCGTGGGCTATGGCAGCTTTGCAGTCTTCGAGCCTTGAGCCGCGCTCGCGGGCCCTGCTGCTGCTGACCGCGGCCGAGGCAATCGAGTCGCGGCTTGCTCGCCGCAAAACCCGGGCGCCCGAGGTTGAGCGGCTGCCCCCCGAGTTGAGCGCCCGGCGCGCGAGCTTCGTGACGCTGAGCATCGACGGCACGCTCCGCGGCTGCTGCGGCTCGCTGGAGGCCTGCCGACCGCTCGCGCTCGACGTCTGGTCGAACGCCCAGGCAAGTGCCTTTCACGATCGACGCTTCGAGCCGCTAGAGAGCCGGGAATGGGCGAGCGTGCATCTCGAGGTGTCCGTGCTCTCGCCGCTCGAGCGCATTTACTCGCGCGACGAGGCGGACCTGCTCGCGCGACTCGTGCCAGGCACGGACGGCCTCGTGCTGGCCTGGCGCGACAGCCGCGCGACCTTCCTGCCGAAAGTCTGGGAACAGCTGCGCGAGCCCGCCGACTTCCTCGCCCACCTCAAGCGCAAGGCCGGCTGGCGCGAGGACTTCTGGGCCGAGGACCTCGAGATCTGGCGTTACGGCACCGAGGTGTTCGCCGCGGAGCGCCCGGCCGCGCGCCTCGAGATGGCGGGCGCCTGAGCGAATCCGCGATCGCGGGCGGCGCGAACGAGATGCCATGTCCGCACGTCTCGCCCTGACGCTGTTGTTCGGCGGAATCCTCGCCGCCATGCTGGTGATCACGACCACCGCAACCCTCCGCCAGCCGCTGTGGGAGTGGAGCGGCCTCGTCGCCGAGCCCGACAGGTGGTGGACCTGGGCGACGCTGGTCGACGCCTACGCCGGCTTCCTGACCTTCTACGCGTGGGTGTTCTACCGGGAGACCAAGGCTGCGGCACGGGCCATGTGGTTCGTCGCGATCATGCTGCTTGGAAACATAGCGATGTCCATCTACGTGCTGCTCGCGCTCCGGGGCCTGCGCCGCGGTGAGCCCGTTTCCGCCCTGCTGCTGCGACGCGGGTGATCCGTAAGCGACGGCAACTCCCTGCCTTTCACTCTTCGCGAGCGCGACCGGCCGCCGCGACCCGGCGCGGCGGACTCGCGTACTCGGCGTCGCCGTGTGGATTGCGCGCCTCGGTCGCACCGTGTCAACTTGCGATTCCGTGAATACAGCAGCCCAACCTGGTCCTGCCGCCTTGCAGCGCCTGCTGATCGCCGTCGCGGCCTGTGCATGGGTCTCGGTCGCCGGTGCTCAGGCGCCCGAACCGCCGCCGGCGCCGCCGGCGTCCGCCGCGGATGCGATGGCGCCCGCGTTGCCTGCCACGACCCCCGAAGCGGCCCACGCGGAGTTCAAGCGCCGTTTTGAACTGCGCGACTATGCGGGTGCGGTCGAGCAGGGCCGCGCCGTGGTGGCCTACGCCGAACGCAGCCAGCCACCCGATGAGGAGCACCTGCAGGTCGCCCTCATGAATCTCGCCATCGCGCAGCGGATGGCGGGCGACTATCTCGCCTCGGAGGCGACCTACCAGCGCGTCATCGGGCTCATCGAGGGCGCCGGCCGCATGGCCAGCCCCCGCCTCGGGCGCGCCTACGGAGGGCTTGCGCTCACCTACCACGCGGCACGCCGCTACGACCTCGCGGTGCCGGCCTTCGAGCGCGCAATCGCGCTGCTGCGGCGCGCGGAGGGACTGTTCAGCGAGGAGCAGCTGCCGCTGCTCGAAAAGCACGCCGATGCGCTCACCGAGATCGAACGGCCGGAAGAAGCACTCAAGGTGCACCGCTACGCGCTGCGGCTCGTCGATCGGCGCTTTGGCGAGCAGAGCCTGCGCTATGCGCAGGAGCTCGAGTCCTTCGGGCGCTGGTACACGCGCGCCCGGGCCTACGAGTCCTCGCGCGTCGTGCTGCGCGCGTGCGTGGATCTGCTGGTCAAGCTCGAGGGCCCGGACTCGCTGCAACTGATCGGTCCGCTGACCGCAGCCGCCGACAACGCGCGCCGCTGGCTCACGGACCCGAGCGTCAGCTTCACGTCCTCGCCGGATGAGCAGAATCGCACCCCCTTCAGTGATCCGGTCCTGCCGGGCCCACCGACGCTTTCGCCGAGCATGATCGCCTCGGAAGGCCTGCGCGCGCTGGAACGCGCCACGGCGATCGTGGACGCGCATCCCGACGCACCGCCGGCCAGCATCGCTGCGGTGCACGTGCAGCTCGGCGACCTGTTCCAGGTCCGTCAGGCGCCCGAATCCGCGCTGCCTCACTACCAGCGCGCGTGGCAGGCGGCAACCCGGGCGCCCACGACGGACGGCCGCCCGGTGCAGGAGCTGCTGTTCGGCGATCCGCTGCGGCTGCACTACGTGCTGCCGGACGGCTGGGACCGATATGCCACGCGGCCTCCCGAGGAGGTCGAGCGACGCCTGGTCGAGATCGAGGCGACCGTCACGCCACAGGGCCGCCTCCAGGATCTCACTCTGCAGTCCGACGCCGGCGACCCGAAATTCGCCCAGCGCGCACTGCGTGCCGCCGAAAGCGCCCGCTATCGGCCGCGATTCGTCGACGGCCAGCCGGTCGAGACCCGCGGCATACGCTTCACTCAACCGCTGTATGTGCTTCGCGAGAGCCAGGAACCCGACGACACCGCCCGCGAGGCGGGCGACCCGCCATCCGAGGACAAGCCTCAGGGCGGCGGCTGAACCTCGACCGGCCGCAACGGCGCCGACTCGTCGATCAATCCGCGCACGATGGCCTGCTCGCGGAACTCCACCGCGATCTTCGCGCCGGCGTCGCGCATCGCGAGCGACGCCGCCTTTCGCAGCAGCTCCGTGCCCTGCCCCGGGATCTGACTTCCGGGGTGTGCGCCATAACCGGTGACGGTCCACGAGTCGACGGGCTGGCCGGACGGCGTGTAGGCGTTGATGCGGTACTTGAGGCTCACCGCGTACACCAACGTGCCGGTGTCGCGCGGCGTGACGAACGACAGCTCGACGAGCTGCGGCTCGAACACGCCGCGGATCTCGGGATCGGTCGTGGCCCCAGCCGCGACGGAATCCACGGGCACGACACGGGTGAACATGGCGTTCATGAGCCGCAGGAAGCCGTCCGCCTGCGCCTGCCCGACGTCGATCAGGTACTCGGAGCCGTCGCGCTCCTCGCGCTGCACCGCGGTACTGAACGCCAGCGGCACGTGGACCCCGACCACCGCCGGGATGCGCGTCACGAGCGGCGGCGGAATTACCGTCTCGACCTTCATCTGCGTGGCGCCGCAGCCCGAGAGCAGCGCGACCAGCGGCCACGCCAGCCAGCGACGTTCGCGCCGCAGCGCGCGAAGACCGGAATGCCGGGTGCCTCGTTCCATGGCTCTCATGCTCGCACGTCCCCGATCAGCGCCGGTAGCTCGCCGGCTCGTTGAGTCCCACGAAGGTGCCGCCGTTGCGGTCGCAGACGATGCGCATCAGTGTCGCGAAGCGCACGCTGGTGTATTGCGGCGCATCGGGCCGCACCGGGAAGCCGATCGCGTGGATGCGCACGCGGCGGCGGCCCGACTTGTCCTCGCGATTCATCAGGTCCACCGCGCGCACCACCGAATCGATCGACGATCCCGTGAACTCATCCCCCAGCACGTACAGGCTGATGCGCAGCCCGCTCGAGTGATACGTGCGGATCGCCTCCACGATCCCCTCGACCGGGCTCGAGTTCGAGAACGGAAACCAGTTGCGCAATCGCTCGAGCGTCAGGCGGCGCTGATTAGGCGTGTCCGGGAGCCACTTGCCGCGGTAGGACGGGAACATGTACCCGCCCTCGTCGTTCATCACCTGCCAGCCTTTGACGGTCGGGTAGGCGTCGAGCACCTCCTGCATCTTGGCGAGCATCAGCGGCCATGCGTAGTTGGCCATCGAGCCCGAGGTGTCGATGATGAAGATGATGTACTCGCTGTCCACCGGCACGCCGCCAATGGGGGAGTCGTCCTTGCGCCGGAACTGCGCGCCGAGCAGGCGCTTCATCTCCTCGGTAAGTTCCTGCTGCGCCGAGACGAGCTGGCCCTCGACCTCGTTTGCCACCTCGGCATCCTTGCGCGAGGACTCGAACTGGCCGCGCACGGAGCTCAGATCACCGCGCAGGCGGGCGATCTTCTGCTGCTCCTCGGAGAGCTGGATGCGGCGCGCCCTGAGTTCGCGGTTCAGCACCTCGCTGGTGCCGCGGATGTCCGCAAGCTGGGCCTGCAGTTCGAGCACGCGGCCCTCGAGCTCGACCCGCGATTTCTCGAAGACCACGGGTTCGCCGACCTCGGTGAGGACCAGCAGCAGGATCACCGCACCGAATCCGCAGCAGATTGCGTCCAGGAACGAGAGGCTGAACACCTCCACGTCGCGCCGCCCGAGTCGCGACCGCCTCATGGCCAGTCCCTCGCAGGGCTCATGAATGCACCGTCGGTGCGTCGCGTGAGCGCCCAGTAGGCACCGGGCGCCAGCGGATCACCCTCCATGGGCAGCAGGATCACGTTGACGGGGATGCTGGTCGGCAGCTTGCCGATCGCGCGCTCGAAGAGCTTCAGGCGTCCCTCGCCGTCGATGGTGCGTTTCACCGCGGGCGGCGACGCGCCCTGTGTCGGAAGGCCGTCGGTCACGAGGATGATGTTGTCCGGCCGCGGCGCGAGCGCCATCGCGGCAGCAAAGGCATTCTCGAGGCTGGTGCCCTCTTTGGGCACCGTCGAGCGCAGCTCGCGCAGCGCGCCACTCAGGGCATTGGCGTCGTCGGCGTCGAGCCAGCGGCCCTCGGTGCCCGGCACCAGTGCGCGCACGGCGGTGTTGAACGCGTACACCTGGAACTTCGACTTCGCGGGCAGCTGCGAGGTGACCCAGTCCACGGTGCCCACCGCGCGCCGCCACTTCGACGCCGCCATGCGCTTTACCTCCGGCATGTTGCGCAGCCGGATCACGTTCACCACCGACTCGTCCATCATGCTCGCGGACACGTCGACCAGGATCAGGATGCGCTGGCCGCCGACCTTGAGCCCCGTGAGGTACTGGCGGTCGCCGCTGCCCACGAAGCCCTTGATGCGCGTTCCCGGCTGACCGGGATCGGGCGTTCCCGCCGCGAGACGCCTGGTGCCTTCCTCGAGCGACTTGAGATCCTGCTTCAGCTTTTCGATCGCCTCGCGCTTCGAGAGCGTGTCGTTCTCGGCCTCGGCGAGCTGCTGCCTCAGACGTTCAGTCTCCTCGATGATGCGCGCTGCGAGTCCCTCGGCGGGCACGGCCTCGTCGGTGCTCTCGAGCGAATTCTTCAGCACGACGAGGTTCTTGTAGCCTTCGAGGACTTCTTCCTCGAGCCTGTCCACCTCCGCCTGAAGGTCGTCGTTGCGCTTCTCGCGCTGCACGCCCGCCTGCGCCGAGAGGATCGTGTAGAAAAGCACGATCGCCCCGAACCCGCAGGCGATCACGTCGAGGAACGACATGCTGAAGACCTCGGTCTTACGCCGCGCCATCGTCGTCCACCACCCGAAGCAGTTCGAGCTCGATGCCCGGGTTGCCGACCCGCAGCCGGTCGCCCACCGCGAGCCCGACACGCCCGCCGATGCGCTCGCCGTTCACGTACGTGCCATAGGTGCTCTGGTCCTCGAGCCAGACACCGTCGGCGTCGCGCCACAGCGCACAGTGCACCCGCGAGATGCCCGGTCCCGCCGGGACCACCAGCGCGCGCCTACCGACAGGTATCGCGGCGCCGACCGCAAGTGGTGCGGCATGGATGGCGTGTGCGCGACTGCGGAAGACGACGTGCGTCGGGCGCTCGGAGGGCGGCACGGAGTTGCCGGGCGCGGCGGCCGCGGCTGTCGCGACGCGCGGGGCCACGGGCAGGCGCTGCACCAGCACCAGCGCCGCAGGATCGCGGCGCAGCGCACGCTCGAAGGCGAGCGCTCCGAGCGCCGCCGCCCCCCGCGGGAGACGCAGGACCTCGCAGTCGCGCAGTGCCTCGAGGCGCTCGCTGAAGCCGGGCAGCGCCGCCCAGCGATACGAGACGCGCAGGTGCAGCGGCCCGCGTGCCGGCCGTGCGCGCTGCAGCGAGTGCACGACCGCGTCGTAGATTCCGGCAGCAGCCGAGACGAAGTCCTCGCGCGCGAGCTCGACCGACAGCGACGCACCCGCGGTCTGCGCCTCGATCACGACGGCGGGCTCCTGCTCCAGCGTCGCGAGCCAGCCGGGCAGCGCGTCCCAGAGCCGCTGCTCGCTCGCCGCCTCGTGCAGAGGGTCGTAGCGCGTGCGAAGCACGAACTCTGCCGCGACACGATCGGTCCAGGCCTGCTGCAGCGCGAGCCAGCCATGGCGCGGCAGCAGCTCGCAGCCCGTGCGCCGGAGCTCGCCGGAGTGGTCGAGCACCGTGATCACCGACTGGTACGTGGTGAGCTCGAGTTGCAGCAGTGAGTCGGGCGCCGGTTCCAGCGCGGCGGCGGCGACTCCCGCGCCGACGAGCCCCACGACGCGCAGCCCCGCCTCGCCGGCCACACCGAGCAGCACCGCGAGCTGTTCCCGCGTGTACCACTCCGGCACTGCGAGCAGCGTGTCGCGTTGCCCCTCGGGAATTCCGGCGGCCAGCGCCGCGAGCTGCGCCCAGGCCACCTCGGCATGGCTCGCAGCCGCGGGCATCGGGCGCGGCAGCGGTGCGGTGCCAAGTTCCTGCCAGTGGCGCGTCTCGGCATAGAGCGGCTTGAGGCGCGCACGCCGGAGCGCCGCCGTGCCCGCCTCGACCTCGCGTCCGTCGAGCATCGCGCAGCCGGGCTCCTCCGCGACGATTACGCCGTCGCGCACCAGCACGAGGCCGACGTCGTTGATCTCCAGCGCGAGGGTCATCTGCGGTTCGCCGGTCAGCGCACCTGCATGTGGCGGATGAGGTGCTGGTCGAGGTACGTCTCGCTGTCGAGCACCAGCCGCTCCTGCGCGAGCTGCAGCTGGTGCAGCAGGAACATGAGCACGATGCTGATCAGCAGCGCGATCAGCGTCGAGTTGAATGCCACGCCCAGGCCCTCGGTGACGCCCGACACGTCGCCCGTCACGGCCTTGTGCGCCTCGCCGAGCGCGTCGCCGATGCCGCGCACCGTACCGATGAAGCCGATCGCGGGAATCGCCCAGGCGACATAGCGCAGCATCGACAGCTCCGAGTCGAGGCGGTCCGCTTCCGCCTCGCACACGCCGCGCGCCGCCTCGGACACGTCCTGCACGTTTCGCGTCGCACCGAAACGGTAAAGGGCCACGAGCAGCGCGCGCGGCAGCAGGCATTGCCCCTCCGCCGGCGGCAGCGCCTCGAGCGGGCGCGCGTGCTCGCGCACGTCCTCGGGGAGGATGCGCATGCCTTCCGGGACATGTACCAGGTCACGATCGAGCAGCCGGCGCTCGCGTATCGCCTGGCGGGCCTTGTTCGCCGCGACGGCGATCGCCCACAGAGCGAGGATGATCGCCGACTCCTGCTCCCAGTCCTTGACCAGAACATACAGAGAACGCTCGGCGACGTAATTGGGATCCTTCTTCATCGCGGCGCGCTGCTCGGTGAGCACGGCGGTCGCCTTCGGGCGGATCACGGTCACGTACGCCGCGTGCACTGCGATCGCGACGATGATGAAGGCGAACAGGCTGAAGATCAGCTCGTTCGGAGCGCGGGACTTCGATCGGGCCATGCCGGGTCTCTCCGGGTTCAGATGTCGACGGGGAAGGACACGTCGAAGTCGGCGCGCACCTTCTCGGAAGGTTCAAAGCGGTCGCGCGTCGGGCCGACCTTGCCTGCGGGCTTGCCGTCCTGGGCGCCGGTCGCCTGCGCGTCGGCTTTCGCATCCGCGTCATCCTCGCCCGTCGCCTTCGCGGGCGCGGGTGGCGCATCGTCCGGAGCGGTGGGCGACGTAGCCTGCGGGTCCGTCGTGCCGGCGGACGATGAAGGTGGCTGCGGAGGCGCCGCGGCCGGCGTCGTCTCCTGCGCGCGCAGCACCGTGATCCCTGCCAGCACGGCGAGGAACAGCAGCGTCGCTCGCTGGAGGCTGCGCCTACTGCGCGTAGCGCGCCATGCGGAATCCGAGATCATTTCGTTTGCCGTCCCAGTAGTCACGGAATGCGAGTCGCAGCTCGGTCACGCCGGACTGCTTCCAGCTCGAGCCGCGAACCACGTGCACGGCCCCTGCACCTGCCGCTGAGGGGTCCACCGCGACCGTGCCACTCGCCGGCTGAACAGTGTAGAGGTCGTGGGTCCACTCGGCGACGTTGCCGCCGAGATCGTAGAAACCAAGAGCGTTGGGCGCAAAGCTGCCGACCGGCGCGCTCGCCGCGTAGCCGTCGTCGTAGCCGGGGAGGACCTGGGGCACGAGCGGCTGTGCCTTGAGATCCGCGAAGTTGCCGGCGCCCGGCGGCACCGGCAGAGCATCACCCCATGGATACTTGAGGAACCCGCCCGCACTGCTGCGCGCCGCGAATTCCCACTCGGCTTCGGTCGGGAGGCGGTAGCCGGTATTCGCCGGCACGACCGGCACGAGTCGTCCGCCCTGCTCCGTGTAGGCCGCCGGCAGGCCGTCCTGGGCGCTCAACCAGTTGCAGTACGCAGCGGCGTCCTGCCACGTGACGTTCGCCACCGGCTGGCGGTCGAGGTCCAGCGTCTGCTGCATCACGAAGCCCGAGCGATGTGGCGAACGGAACTGCTGGAACTCCGCGTTCGTCACCTCGCGCAGTGCGAGATAGAAACGCCTCTCGAGCTTCACGGCACGTTGCGCTTCGTTGGCACGGCGCCCCGCCTCGCGGCGCGGGCTGCCCATCGTGAACTCGCCGGCGGGCACGAGCTTGAGAGCCTGCCCAGCCTTGGTGCGGATCGTGGCACTCAGGTTCGCGGGCGCGCTCCCGGCAGGCGAACCCGTGGCAGCACTCGCAGCCGCTGTCGCCGTCGCCGTTGCTGCGGTCGACGGCGTCGCAACGGTCTCGCGTCCCGTTGCCTCGAGCAGCGTCACCTCGATGTTCTGTGGAAGGCCTGGCCGCGGGGTCACTGTGGCGCGATGCGTGACGTAACCCGGCTTGCGCACCTCGATCACCTGTGCGGCCGCAGGCAGCTGCAGCGTCTGCCCGACGGTCCCGCGTGCAGCACCGTCCACGTAGACCTGTGCGTCCGCCGGCGTCGCGCGCACCGTGACTTCGCCGAGGATGGGCGTGAGCGCGAACTCCGCGACCACCCGCTCGCCCGAGGCCACGTTTACCTCGTGACTCGCCGGCTCGTAGCCCTCGCGCTGCACGTCGACTGCCTGGGAGAGGTCCGGCCGTACGTCGATCTCGAGCGGCGTGCGGCCACGGTAGGCGCCGCCGACCGTCACGTTCGCACCAGACGGCGAGCTGCGCACGACGAGCCGACCGTCCGGCACGCCCAGCCGCACCGGACCGATATCGAGCGGCTGGTTGGCCTGCACCTGCACGTCGTTCACCCAGGGCTTGAATCCGGCCATGCGCAGCTCTATTTGGTGCGAACCCGCCATGAGTTCCGTCCTGAACGGCGTGCGGCCACGCAGCTCGCCGCCGACACGCACCTCTGCACCGGCGGGCTCCGATGCGATCGCCACGTCGGCCCACGCCGGCACCAGCTTCGGCTCGAGCTTCTGCCGCTTGCCCATGCCTTCAACCTTCACCTCGACCGTCGCATCGAGATAACGCTCGGTGTCCACGGTAACGGTGTGCGTGCCGGCGGCGAGCTCGAACGGACCCGGCGCCTCGCCAACCAGGCGGCCGTCGATCGTCACCCTGCCTGGCACCGGCAGCACGACCTCGAGGCGACCCGGCAGCGGTGCGAGCCGGTAGCTCAGGCGCTGGTCGCGCGCCTCGCCAATCTCGACCGGCACTCGCAGCGGCTCATAGCCCTCGCGTTCGGCGACCAGCAGGTACTTGCCTGGTCGCAGCAGGTGACTGCTGCCGAAGCGCAGGCTGCCCCAGCTTCCCTCGAACGCCACGCGATCGGGACCGGGCTCGATCTCCACCTGCACTGGCACTGCCGTGAAGATCACCGCTGCGATCGCGGCAAGCAGCGCGAGTCCCGCCGCAACGGCGAGCTTCCGCCACGGCAGCACGCGTCGCGTCGACGACGATCCGGCTGCCGTCCGGCGAAACACGACGGGCTCGATGCGCTCTTCTTCACCCGCCGCCGGTGCGCCGATCGTAGCGATTGCTTCCGCCGCCGGTGGCGCGGTCGCATTGCCCACGCCGCCTTCGACCATCGCGAGCACCCGGCGACCTTCGTCGATCCGGAGCTTCAGGCGACCGCCGCCGACGTCGAGCACGTCGCCACTGCGCAGCCATGCGGAGCCGGCGATCGCGCTGCCGTTGTGCAGTACCTCGGCGGTGCCCTCGGGCTGCACGAACAGCTGCCCTTCGTGCAGACCGAGCCAGGCGAGCACACCGCCCGCCGCCGGCAGCAGGAGGTCCGCGCCCGCACCACCCAGCGACAGCGGGAAGTCCTCCGGGCCCAGCAGTCGCTCGCCCAGCGGCTCACGCAGGATGAGGATCGGATTCAGATCGGCTCCTCGCAGCGAATCACGACGGGGGGTGCCTCGCGCCCGGGCAGCAGCGTGATCTCGCGCCGCACGTCACGGTAGCCCGCGCGTTGCCCGACCACCGTGTAGCGACCCGGCAGCAACTCGACTTCCTTGCGCTCGAACGTCCCGAGCCGACCGACTCGATAGAGGGTCACGTCGGTCTGGTTGTCCGAGCTGAGGGCCACGCGCTGTGGCGTCTCTGCCGCCGACACGAGCGACTCCACGGTCGCGACTTGCCCACGCAGCACCGGACCCGCCTGCGGCACTGCACGTGCGCCTGCAATCGCGGCGCGTGCAGCGTTGCGCACATCGGGCGAGTAGAGCCGCTCGGGGCGCTCGACATATGCGCGCAATTCGGCGTCGAGCTGGGCGCGTGGCTCGGCTCGTTCGACGCCCTGCTGCGCTGCGAGCAGGTTTGGGTCAACGGTAAGTGCCTTGCGGTATTCCGACAGCGCCTCTGCCCAGCGTTCCTCGCGCTCGGCACCTTGCGCGGCCTCGACGTGCGAGGCGAGGCTGCGGGCACCGAGTGCACGCTCGATCTGCGCGATCGCGTCGGCCACTTCGGGCGAGCCCGGGCGCAGCCGCCCGGCACGTTCGAAGGACTCCCTGGCGACCGCGTAGTCGCGCCGCGCCAGTGCCTCGAGTCCCTGCGACATCGCGGCCGCAAAAGCCGCATTGCCGGCCTGCGCCTGCAGGCGCGAGAGAGCTTCGCGCGCGTCGCGCGCGTCGCCGTCGAGGGCCAGTGCCTTGCGATATGCAGCCATGGCTCCGGTCGAATCACCACGATCCTCGAGCATGCGGCCCTCGGCGAGCAGCGCACGCACCTCGTCGAGGGTGGCGGCGCGCCCGAGCCCTCGCTTGGCGACGGCATTCGACGCGTCGATCTGCAGCGCGCGCTCGAAGCCCGCCCGCGCCGCCGCGGCATTGCCGGAATCGAGCCCGGCCGCGCCTGCATCAAGCGCCTCGCGCAGCTTCGCAGCTGCCAGCTTCTCGGTTGCGACGAGGTCGGAGTCCGCTGCGCGCAGCGTGGCTAGCGCCTCGACATACTCGCGGCGCCCGAAGACTGCGTCTGCATCCGCGAGCAATCGCTTGCCGCGCGCGTAGCCCTCGCCACCCCACACGCCCGCAGCGCGGGCCTCGAGCGATCCGAGTCGCTGCGCGACCGAAGGCCGCAGCGCCTCGAAGTCACGCTTGGCGAGCGCGAGGCGCTCGAGATCTGCCGCAGGATCCGGTTTCGGTGCGGGCGGCGGCTGCGGCTTCGACTCGATGACCGGCGGCGCGGAAGGCGCAGTTGCGGCATTGCGCTCCACCCATTGCGGCAGCAGAAAGAACACGAAGCCTGCGCCGAGCACCAGGACGACGAAGCTCGCGACCAGCACTCCGCGACGGAATCCCTGCGCGCGCAGCTGTCCCGCCGATGGGGCCCGCTCGTTCGTGCGCGTCCATTGCGGCGCGATGGCGGGTTCCGCTTCGGCCGGCGGCTTGAGCGTAACGGGTCGCGTCGCGGTCCGCTTCGGCTCACGTGCCGGTGCGGTCATCTCCAGCGAGCGCAGCGTCGCGGCAACTTCAGTCATGTCCTGCGGACGATCCGCGGGCTGCTTCGCGAGGCAGCGCATTACCAGCGAATCGAGCGCCCCGGGCAGGGTGCCTGGGCGCAACTTGGCCGCTGGATCGTTTCGCGTGCGCAGCGGGTCCGGGTAGTAGGGCGGGTAGCCGCTGGCGAGTTCGTAGGCCAGCGCGCCGAAACCGTAGATGTCGTCGGCGATGGCGGGCGGCGCGCCATCAAGCTGCTGCGGACTCATCGAGAACGGCGATCCGCCCCGTGCTGCCGCGGGATCGCCGATGCTCGCAGCGAGGCCAAAATCGGCCAGCATCGCGCGCCCCTCGGCGTCGATCAGCGCGTTGGCGGGCTTGAGGTCGCGATGCACCAACCCGCTCGAATGCATCGCGGCCAGCCCGTCCGCAATGTCCACGAGCGCTGGCAGCAGCACTGTCCAGGGGCGGCCGCGCCAAGCCGAGAGGTCACCGCTCGCAACACCTTCGAACACGGCAAACGCCGGATCGTGCTCGTGCACGGCCGCGCAGGACTGCAGCCGCGGATGCCGCAGTCTCAGCTGCAGCCGCGCCGACTCCAGGAACCGCGCACGCTCGTCCCCGGAGCTCGTGGTCAGAATCTTGAGCACCCGGTCGACGCCGTCTTCCCTGTCGCGCGCCTGCCAGACCTGCGCGACGCGGCTCTCACCGAGCTTGCGCAGCAGGGTGTATCGCGCAGCGAGAATCTGCCCGCTCTGGAGCATGTCAGCCATCGGCATTGAGGGCTCAGAGCTTGCCAGCGGGCGCGGTTGCGCCGACCGTGGCGGGCAATCCCGTCTCGTTCTCGTACAGCTCGCGCAGCAGCTGGCGCCACTCCGCGTACTGCTGCTCGGCCGATCCCTTGAGCTGCAGCGTGCGTCCTTCGACATCCACGACCATTGGCTGCACTTCGTTCTGGAACGAGTCTCCGAGCTGCTTGAGCGACTCGGTGTGGATCTTGACCTCGGCGCGCTTGTCGAGGCCGCTCTTGAACGCGTACATCCCGCCGATGACGGCGGCAGTGGCCGCCGCATTGGCGGCGCTCCCGCTCACTTCCGCGCCCGCCACGATTCCGCCGACCACGGCGACGGCGCCCAGCACCTGCCGCGTCAGCGCCTCGCGCTTCGCCTGAGATTCGGCCTCGAGTTCCTCGTAGTTGAACTTCCGCCAGCTCGTGTACGGCTCGGCCATGCTGCCGCCGAAACTCGCGTAGTACTCGTTCAGCGTGTCGACCAGCGCGTAGTCGCGCTCTCGTACGCGCTGCATGCGCTGGACCACCGGGTCGCTCTCGGCGGGCAGGCGCACGGCTGAGTAGACACCCTTGCGATCCTTGGCGAGGTAACCGGAGAAAGCATAGGGCGCCAGGTCAGAGGCGAAGCGGAGGTCGGACACCTGCCGCAGCTGCTGGCGCTCGGCCTGCGGCATCGCGCGACGCGCGGCGAGCATGTCGTTGGCGATGGTGTTGTAGAGGTTCTCGAACGGGTCGCGCGGCTTCGACACGACGTCTTTGTAGGCGCGCGTGTCGGCTTCACCCTTGTAGGTCTTGCGCATCCAGGTGCGACCGGCCGCATCGCTGACCAGGATGTCGAGTTCGAGCTCGCGTCCGTCGGACTCAACGATCCGACCGTCGACGAACACTTCCATGCCCGTGCCGTCGCGCGGCAGCACGCGCACCTGTCCCCACTGTCCTGTCGACTCGAGCGTGTCGCGCAACATCACCGGCATGTAGCGCGATTCGGCATTGCGAACCTCGGGAAAGACGCGCTGCTTCTCCTGCTGCGCCTCGTCCTTCGGGACGTTGGGATCGAACAGGCGCACGCCGACGTCGAGCAGCTCGTCGTCCGCGACCTCGGCGGTCGCCTTCTCGGCGGCGATGCGCTGAATCGGCTTCTGCTCGTGGACGACGCAGCCGCCAAGCAGCCCGCACGCGAGCGTCGCGGCGAGCAGTGTGATGACCAGGCGCGTGCCTGTGTGAGTCTCGTTCACTGGGTACTCTTCTTGTACTGCCGATACTCTTCCCACAACCGCTCGCGCAGTTCGGGATCCGTCTCCTTCATCGCGGCCTCGCGCAGCTGGCGCGCGACGATGTCGTCGTCACGGCCGTCCGGAATGTCGGCCGGCACGGCGTTCGGGCCGGCGCCGCCGAGCGGACCACCGCCACCCACTCCGCCACCACCACCCTGTTCACCGGTCGCGCCGCCCGCCGACTCGCCGCGCCCGCCCGGCATGCCTTCCGCGGATGGGCCGTCGCCGGACTCGAGGCCGCCATCGCCTTCTTCCCCGGACGCACCAGTTGCATCGCCTTCGTTGCCCGCGCCCTCGCCGTCATCACCCGATTCGCCTGCGGGACCCTGGCCGGATCCCGTTCCGCCCGCGGCGCGTTCCTGCGAGATCGTCTCCTGCTCCCGGCGCATACGCTCGTCGAACACCGCGAAGGTCTCGTCGAACCGTCGGTCGATCTGGGCGCGACGGTCCTCGGCGGTGACGGGACCACCACCAGACCCCGAGCCGCCAGCGGTCTGCCCGGTCGACCCGGTTGAACCGCCGGACCCGGTGGATCCTCCAGCAGAGGATCCTCCAGCAGACCGGCCGGCGGGCTGCCCCTGCGCGCCCGCGGAGCCGCCCGATCCACCGGCCTGTCCGGCCGGTCCAGCCTGACTCGACTGGCCCGACTGGCCCGCGCGCCCAGCCTGTCCCGACTGACTCGATTGCCCTGTTTGCCAGCCTTGTCCCGACTGACCGGATTGCCCCGTCTGGCCGCCCTGCGCCGTCTGGCTTGATTCGCCCGCCTGGCCGGATTGGCCGGCCTGACCCGTCTGGCCAGCC
>Ga0114939_10000159_pt1 | contig 56945 bp, 47 predicted proteins | sample AshMeaCrysSpring_FD_87196 | JGI IMG/M metagenome (GOLD analysis project Ga0114939, IMG submission 87196) | Groundwater microbial communities from Big Spring, Nevada to study Microbial Dark Matter (Phase II) - Ash Meadows Crystal Spring | ecosystem: Environmental > Aquatic > Deep subsurface >...
CTCTTCCCACAGACCGACGGTTGCCGTCAGTTCGCTCTCCAGGCACTCGCTGGCATCGCGATTGCCGGCCCCCCACTCCATGTCGGCCACAAAAGGGCCGGCCCAAAGGGTTTGCCAGGAGGAGGCGCGCTCGCCGTTGTATTTGGTGCTTTTTGGCGGAAAACAGCAGGCATGAAGTAGATAAACCATAATGGTTTATAAAATGCGGGCTGAAAGTCACTAATGTTTCATTTTTTCTCTCCTGATCATTAGGGTTGGGGATCTCTCCCCCGCTCGAGAATCCCGACGGGAGCGCCAGCGAGGAAGCCGCGTCGATATGAATGGAACCGGTCTATCCCGAGGTGTGCTTTTGCAGCGCGATCTGACTGTTGCGCAGGGCGAGCGCGCCCTGCCCCGATATCGTGCCATTGAAGCCCGCGATGTTGGTCATGTTCGCGGTGACCCCGTCCGAGATGTCCAACCGGCCCGCGCCCATCGGCGAGCTCGAATTGTTGCTGTCCACTTTTCGGGAGACGCCCCCATGTCCACCATCGCGTTCGCCCCGTTGGTCGTCATATTCGCACTGATCAAATACCGAGCCCTGAAGGGGCAGCATCTCAACCCCCGCTTGTCTTGGTACCATTCGGGTCAGAGCCCCTTGGCGAGTTCGGAGAGGCGTTTGGCGGCGTAGGCGGAGAGCGCGGGTTTGATCACCGGCACGATCAAGCGGACGAGCGTGACGAGCATGCCGAAGATACCGCCGCTCTTGCGGGAAGCGGCCTCCTCGCGGGGCACGCGTTTTTGTTTGCCCGACCGGCGTGGGGCGGCTCTGGAGACCTTCCGCGGTCCGGCGACAATCCACCCGAGGGCGGCGGCGGCTCCGAGGAAGAAATACGGCGAACGGCGGTAGAGGCGGGCGGCCTGCAGACGGGGATCGACCGCCTCGGTGGTTTCAAGGAAATCGCGGGCGATGGCGTCGCGGCTGCGGGCAATTTCCGCGAGGAGTTCTTCCTTGGTATTCACGGGTTCTTTTGCGGTGGGCGGAGGCTGTTGAGGGCGTCGAAGTCTTTCTTAAGCTCCGACCGCGTGGCCGCGAAAACGGCCGTCCGCATGTGACACCTCACATGATTCGCGCAGACCGCCGCCACCAAAATGTGCACGACCGCGAGGGCCAGCAAAATCCACAACCACGCCACCCCGAAAATCGACGAGACCAGAAATGCCACAAACAGCAGCACGAGCACGTAGGCGAAGACCCCGAAGACGAGCGCGGCTCCCAGCATCACCGCCAGCCGCAGGTAAAGAGCGAGCGCCTCCCGGCCCTCGAGCCCGGCCAACTCGACAATCGACTGGATGTGGCGGCCGGCGGATCCCCAGAGACTGAGGAACGACGCAGCGAGCCCGCGCGGCACGCCATGGGCGTCTCCGGGATGCATTCGGAATTTCCCCGGGTTGCGGTGTTAGCGGCGGATCAGGACGCCGAGCACGAAGCCGACTCCGATGGCAACGCCCAGCGCCTTGAGGGGATTCTCGCGAACGTAGGACTCGACGTCGGATTGGAAATTTTTGGCCTTGGTCTTGTAGTCGCCCGCGACAGTAAGGGCCTGCTCGCGGATCTCGCCGTATTTGGCGGTGGCGGCGTCGCCGATGTCCTTCGCGGCCGCGCCGAGGTGTTCCTTGCCGGTGTCGAGCACCGACTGGGCGTGCTTTTTGACGGTTTCGGTAACGGCCCTGCCGGCTTCGGCGGCGGCTCCGATGGCCTTCTTGGCGTGTTCGGCTCCGCTCTCGAGTTTCTTGGCGGCTTCGCTGGATTGGGTGGATTCGCTCATGGTCATCTTTTGCTTCGCCTCAGCTTGTCACAAATCCCGGGTCAGGCAAGCGCGGAAAAATTCGATCCGGCGAAGGCGACCTTTTATGTTCCCGGTTGCTTCGCGCTTGGATGAAATGTCGGTGGCGCGCAAGTTGATCCAATCCGATCGGACAGGACACGGATCAAAATACGAGTTTTGCAACCACAGGGGCGGTTGGTGGAACCACCCCCCGAAGCCTGTCAAACCCGGCCCCGGCGTTCTTCGAGTTGGCGTCGGACCTCAAACGCCATCTGCTCGGTGATCGGAAAGCGGAAGACCAGAAAGAGGGCGGGAAGCGCGCTCAGCGATGGGACAAAGGAAAACCAAACTTTCATCCAGAGCAGCGTGCCCGGGTTCTGCGCGGGTCCGAGTTCCGCACGAAAGCCGACCCAGGCGAGAATAAAACCCGACAGGATGGCGGTCGAGGCGTAGGCCAGTTTCGTGAACCAGGCCGAGAGGGAGGCATAGGATCCCTCCCTCCTCAGGCCGGTTTGAAGTTCATCAAAGTCGCAAATGTCGGCTTTGATGGAAGAGATCAGCAACCAGAACCCGGCATAGGCGGGAGCAGTGACAAAGGGAACAATCAGGCTCAAGTAGGGAAGGGCCGGCGTGTAGCTGAACCATGTCACCGGACCCGCGAACACCAACAAACCGATGCTCACCGCCAGTGCCCGGCGTTTTCCGATCCGCTGGGAGAGCTTGTTGAGGACCAGCACGGCGGCCAGGCCGACAACAAGTTGGATATTGCCCGCGATGCCGCCGAGGATGGCGGCGGATTTGATGTCGCCTCCGAAGAGATAATACGCGGCAACGTAGAAACCCAGGTGATTGACCAACTGTGTTCCGAGAATTGTGAAAAGCAGGATGCCGATCATCATCAGAAAAGTCCGGTTCCGGCAGGTCTCGCGGATGCCCGCGAGCAGTCCGATTTTGTTCTGGGTGCAGGCCTTTTCGTAAAACCGCTCGCGGGTGAAGAGCACCGGCACAAGCCCGGCCAGGGCGACAATAATGCCGACCCCGACCCCCATCCACCGCGCGCCCAACATGGTGTCCCCACCCCAGATGGAAAGCTGGGTGAAGGTCAGCGCCCAAGGGAAGATCAATGCCGAGAGTTTGCCAGAATACGCCCGCCACGCCATCAACCGCGTGCGTTCGTGATAATCCGGCGTCAGCTCGTAACCCAGCGCGGTGTAGGGAACCGAAAAAATCGTTTGCGCGGTGAAAAATGCCACGCAGACCAGGAGAAAATAAATCGTGATGACCGTCGGCGACCAGTTCGGGGACACGCACCAAATGAGGGGAAAGATCCCGCCGGCGGCCACCGCCCCGGCCAGCATGAACGGGCGCCGGCGCCCGTGCCGGGTTCGCGTATTGTCCGAGATCGCCCCCATAACCGGGTCGGTGACGGCATCCCAGACCCGCATGAGGCCAAGGCAGATTCCAATCCAGATCGGGTTCAATCCGAGAACCGTGTTGAAGATCGGGTTGGCGAGTGTGTTGAGGGTATTGCTGCCCATGTGCTCGGAAACAACCCCGAAGCTGTAGGAGAACTTTTCGCCCTTGGTGAGGCGGTCGCGCGCCTCGGTCGCATGGTACCCGGCGGAAATGCTCGCAGCGGGGCTGGCGGGGGGAGGACTGGGCGGCATGGGGGGATTGGACACGATGTGCCCCGGCTCTGCCATCCCTGCGAAAGATAACCAGTTAAGATCCGGCGCGAAAGCCTGCGGTGATGCCTGGATCGTGAAGACAAAACTGGTTGACCGGGGGCGCGGTGTGAATTGATTGGCTGGCCGATTATCAGCGGAACGTGGCGGCATTTTTTCACCGTCCCGGACAGCAGCCCGGCCGCCCGTTATGGATTATCGCCCTCGCGTGCGGGCTGGCGGACCCGGCTTCTGCGGCAGTTCATCACGTGCAGAGTGCGGAGCAGCTTGCTCCTGCGGTGGCGGCGGCGGTTCCCGGTGATGTGATTTCGGTGGAGTGTGATGTGGGATCCTTCTCGATCAAAGGCCGCCATGGCGTTGAGCAAAATCCCATCACGAGCCGGGCCGACGCCTGGCTGAAGCGCAACGCGAAAGGGACCATCACCATTCAGGACAGCAGCCATCTTCGTGTGGAAGGATTCACCATTTCGGGCTTCACCTCCACGGCCATCAAAATTTTTGGCAGCAGCAATCTGCTTGTCACACGCAACAAGATCGATTTCACCGGCATTGGTGCTGCCAATGGCATCTACACCAGTTGCGACGGCGGCGATATGGCGCGCAAGTTGTGGATTCATCACAACCTCTTCGCAAACATTGCCCCGAAGACCGACAAGCCCGGCACGGCGAACCCGTTCGATGGCGACTCCGACCGGGAAGCCGTCATCTTCGGCGAGGGCGGCTGTCAAAAACTTGAGACAGAACATCTCATTGGGCACAACCTCTCCGAGGACTGCGACGGGGAGGATGAAATGATTTCCTTCAAGACCTCGAAGAACATGTTTCGGTTCAACACGGTGAAAAATTGCATGGGCAGCGTTCACCTTCGTTTCGGCAACGGATCGGTCGTTCATGGAAACCTCTTCATTGGCGATCCCGTCACCGACGATTTCTTCGGCGGCATCCGCTCGGACTCACCAGACATCGGAGCTGTCGAGTCGGGTGCCGGGACACCACTCCAACCCGTCGCGAAGGAAGACGTCGGGCCCTAAAACCCATCCGGTTCCGAGCTGCAGCCCGCGTATTCTTCGGGGCTGATTTCCTTCTTCATTTCGTCGAGCGAGAAGGTCTGGATGTGGCCGTCGGCGAAGAGGACGTTTGACTTTTGCCCGTAGCGAAAATCGATGGCGGCGGTTTCGCCGGGATGTTCCTTCTGCATGTCGGCCTTGAAGGCTTTAATGGAGATCGCCGTTTCGCAGTAGGTGTTGCCGGGAATTTTTACGCCTTCAAATACAAGGACGGCCGTGGTCGGGTTGTGAATGTGGAGGAGGCTCCTGCGGGCATTCTTCGTGAGGGTTGGCGTGGAGAGGTCCGGTCGGAATCCGTGCATCGCGCCTCCGGCCGAGTAGGTCGAGGAAATGCGGTCGGCAGGAAGGCCGTAATTGTTTGCGGGAGCCACAAAAACGAGATTCGGCTTGTCGTCCGGGCGGCGGGGCAATTGCGCGGCGAAGGCCTCACACCGGTTCCACACCCCAAGGGCATTGGTGAGTCCGTCGTTCCCGCTGATCGATGGCAGGAAGCCGTTGAGGTCCGCAGCGGTCCCGTGGAGCGCCTGCCCGATCTGCTTCATTTGGGAGGCGGATTTCATCCGGTTGGCCATTGTCACGGCGCTCCGGCCGACAGGCACCAAAAGCGCGGCCAGGATGGCCAGAATGGCAATCACCACAAGCAACTCGATGAGGGTGAAGGCATCCGAGCGGTTTCGGGAGTTCGGAAATTTGACAGGCATTTCGAGAAAACGCCGCCATCACACCCGGAACCACGCCCGACGGCAAGCGGCTTGAGATCAAATCCAGTTAAGCAGGGCCGGGGCAGCCCCATCCGCGCGGGTCACTCTTACGCATCGGCCCCGGCGCCTCGTCCGTAACCCGGCTTGGTGCGGACGGGAGCGGGGTGGGCGGGCTTGCGTGCCAAGGATGCGGCACAACAACCAGCCGGCCCTCGCAAACCCGATTCGGTTCGGGGAGTCGGAAACTGCGAGGTGGCACGTTGGTGGAGTACTTAACTGGGTAAGTGTCTTTGGGTTTTGCCTTGGAGGTGGAGGGCGTAGATTGCAGTCGCCGAGAATCTTATGTTGCCCAAAAAATTATCCGCCGAAGCCTCGTTGCTGCTGACCGGGCTCGTCGCTCTTGGGATAGGGTATCCGGAGGATGCCCGGGGTCTCTCCGCGAATCTGACCGAAAATTTCATTCTGGATTCGGGCATGGCGTTTGGTGCGGGCACGGGTGCCGGGGATCATACGGCCTGGTTTCCCAACGGGATCACGGTGACGTCCAACAGCACAAGCCCCAGCCCGCAGGGAGGGACTTATCTTCAAGTTTCGGGCACGAGCAATGCCAGCCAGGGATGCTGGCAGGACATCACCGACCAGTTGACGATTTTCAAGACGAAGGTGGTCGCCAAGACAACGTTCCAATACGGGTTTTATCTGAGGAATACGGGCGCCGCATCGGCCGCGTATTCGGTGAGGTTGCGCGTGCGATTCAACGGTGCGGGCTCCTCGGCGGGTAACATTCAGGAATTCACCCTCGGCACCCACACGGTCCCCAACGGGGCGGGCTGGCAGGAATGCACGGGCACCTACGAATGCAATTGGAGCGCGGATTCTGAATACGCGACCGGCATTCGCTGGGCGACGGTTTATATCTCGCAGACCGCGAACCAGAAGTGGGAATTTGACGACTTTCAGATGAAGGAAAGCAGCCACGTCGAGAGCGCACTGGCTCCGACGGCGGATGCGGTCGTCCTGCCGGGCTCCGGCGGAAATACCGTCACGCTCAATGCCGCGCGGTCAAAAGATCCCGACGGCTCGATCACCGCGTGGGAATGGAATTTCGGGGAGGGGGGCGGCTGGGTCGCCGGGGTGGAAAGCCAATCCCATACCTATGCGGCTCCCGGCCTGTACACCGCCCAACTGCGGGTGACCGATGACGACGGCCGGCAGGCGACGACGTCGGTTCCTGTGGCGGTGCCGTTTGTCCCCCGGCCTGCCGGATACGATGGCTTCCCACTGGTCGCGGGTATCGTGGTGGGTGCCGGCAGCGACAGCTCGGCCGCCCTTCGCACCCGCCTGAACGAGTGGTGGGTCGCGAAGGGAAACCCTTCGATCTCCGCGACCTTGCCCGGCTGCGAATACACGGAAAATGCGACGATAACCCTTGTTTCGGGCAACGCGACGGACATGAACGGACGCCTTCTTTACCCCGATGGCTCGCCGCGCCATCCGATCATGAGCAGCCCGGGGGGAGCGACATCGACCATTGTGAGCGAATTCAAGGACCTCTCGACCGTGCGCCGGGTGAAGGACTTCTTCCGGGAAGGTGGCGGCTGGGTCGGGATCTGCGCGGGAACCGACCTCATGACCAAGGGATGGGCGATGAACGGCAGCAGCTTTTTGGGATCCGGAGGACGCAGGACGTTTCAGTATGCCCTCGATTATGCCCCCTTCGCGTGCCATTTCTGGTCATCCTCGGCCCGCGGCGTGGGCGGCGTGAATGTCTTTCTCAACGACGGGCTCGATACGCGGGTGGGCAACACGTATGCGCTGCCCGCCGACCACTACATGATGGATGTCTCCCGGTGGGATGCGGATGGCAGTTCGTATCGCACGCTTGGCCGCAACGGGAATCCGCGCTACCGTGACCGCCAGCAGTTCAGCACGAGTGCTTACATCCGCCGGGATTTGAGCGACGGAAAATTTACCACCGCACAGGGCGTGGAATACCTTTCCTACTATGACCCCGAGAGCACGCTGAACGAGGCGGGTTACAATCAGAATTACCATGCCAATGTCACGGGAATCGCGCTCACCGGAGGGGGGGGGACCGGTGCCTTCGCGCAGGCGACGGTCTCGGCGGGTGTGGTGACGGCCATCACCGTCCTTCGTGGCGGGAGCGGCTACACGAGCGCTCCGAGCGTGGTGATCAGCGGTGGGGGCGGAACGGGTGCCACGGCCACGGCCACGATCGGCGGGGGTGCCGTGACGGGCATCACGGTGAATACGGGGGGGACCGGATACTCCGCTCTGGCGCATCAAATTCCTATCGAGCGGCACTGGGGCGCGTTCTCCTACCGGGATCCCAAGAACCCGATTGCCGGTCGGATGACGGGAAGCTTTTATCATCCCGAAGCCACGGAAAATTATGGCGGCTGGGTGAACTCGACCACCAGCTATTCCGCGGGCGCTCTTGTCCAGAAGGGCCAGGGATGGCACGAATACCTCTACCGTTCGTTCGACTATTCCTTCAACGCATTCCTGGCCACGCCCATCCGGCTCAAGGGAATCCTGCAAAACGGGGTTGCACAAGTGATGAATTCTGCGGACACAAAGGTTGGCGATTCCCAATACCACTACTATGCGGTCCGATTCCCCGCAGGTCTTACAACGGCAACGGTCAAAGTGAGCGGGATGTCGGACAACTGCGACCTCTATGTCAAAGCCAATGATTGGCCGCTGCGTGGGTCCTTTGACTATAAAAGTGAAAGTGCCGGGGTGGCGGATGATTCGGTCACGCTCGTGGAGCCGGACCCCGCCTCGACGTATTATGTCGCGGTTCGCGGAAACCATACGACCCTCAACGGCGCGTCCTACTCTATCACCAGCACGGAAAACCCCGGCGGCACGGTTTTTTTCAGCGATGACTTCAACCGGAATCTGGCCGCGGATGCGCTGCTCTCAAGTTCTGTCAGCCCGGTATGGTCGGACGATACACCGGCAAATGCCAACAAGTTCAAAATCCGGAGTTCGGATCTCATGAGCGATCCGATCGGCTCTCCGGTGCCTGCAAATACCATTTATTGCAAGACGGCCACCGGTTCGTATTGCGACGTGCGGAGCCTGTTTTCCTCCGCGATCCCGGCTGCCCAACCGATCTACTACGGATTCACCATCTGCGTATTTGACGCACCCTCGACGGAATACCAAATCGTCCGCCTCACCAGTGCCGCCAACACACGCGCCCGATTCGGCTTCTTTGATAATGGGGGCTCCTCACTCACATTCACGGTGGCCACCCATTCGCTCACAGCGGGAGCGCAGTCCACAGGATATGCCAAGGGGGTTCCCTATCGGGTGATTATCCGCCATGTGGCCGATGGGGCGACCCCAGACAAAATGTGGGTCGGCCCGCCGGGGAGCATGGACTTCACCACCCACCTTGCCGCCACCGCGACAGACACCAGCGCCAACACGATTGATGGGATTTATCTCAGATATCCGTATTCCGCATCCTACTGGATCGACAACCTCATCGTTGCAGACAACTGGGAGACCGTGGCGGCAGAACCCTCGACCACAGTGACGCCCGCCGAGTGGCAGCAGGCTTTCTTTTTTCCAAATGAACTCGCCGACACGGCGGTCAGCGGCGACGCGGCGGATCCCGATGGTGACGGGGTTCCGAACCTTGTCGAGTTTGCGCTTGGCCGCGAGCCAAAGACCCCCGAGGCCCCGATCACCGGCGCCACCACAGAGATCGGCCAGGACGCGTTTCTCTCCCTCACGTTCACCCGGCGCGTCGATCTCGGGCTTGTGACGATCACGCCCCAGGCCTGCACGAACCTCACCTCGTGGGATGCGGAGGCGGCTCCCGTATTGCATTCGAACATCGACCACGGCGACGGGACTCAAACCGTGATCTACCGCGACACCGTTCCGGTCGATTCCTCCTCGCGAAGATTCCTGCGAATCAAGGTGACCCGCTGAAGCGTCCCCTCCAGCCGAACGCCCCGGCGGGATATCCCGGCAAATTGTGGGCGACGCACCGTGGGGACGGCTACCCGAGAAGCTTGGCGCGAGCGTCTTTCTCGCTCAAGCCTCCCGCGACAAGCATCGAAATGGCTTTCTCGATCACAGCGTCTTTTTCCGCAAGGGCGGCGTCTTTTTCCGCAACCATGCGTTCCATGTCTTCAAGGTCTTCGAGATAGTCGTCCTCGACCTCCATCGTCTCGCGCACGTCGGGCTCGCTGATCGCCATGATGAGCCGGCGAATGATCCCGTGAAATTTTGGAGGGTAGTCCTCCTCGCGTATGCTGAGCGTATGCGCGTCGGCAGGATCCTTCTGGCTTTGGTCGAAGATTCCGAGCAGGCGTTCCAAGTCGTTTTGGCGGCGCTGCTTGAGGTGGGGAATCTGAACGATGATGCTGTCGTGGGTGAGGCTTTCGATGAACTCCTCCCTGTGTGCGATCTGCTCCCGTCCGGTGGCATCGAGATACTGGCGGACGACCCGGATCACGGGCGAATCAGTGTGCTCGAGTGAATGCCCGAGCAGGTAAATGCTCAGGATCGGCATCGCGCGCAACTCTCCGCCTTCCGTCGTGTAGGAGTTGTCCTTCGAGAGGTATTGCCGCCCGAGATACTTGCGGAACCGCGTGATATCTGACGCGAATTTTGCTTTCTGGATCTCGATGATGACGAGCTTCTCGCCGCCGTCGGGGAGCGCGATGCGCGCCGAAAAATCGATGCGGAAGACCGTGACGCTTCGCTGCTCGACGTCCGTGCGGTGCTCGGTCGGCCGGAATGTGAGTTCGACAATCTCCTCGCCGATTATCGTCGAAAGAAAAAGCCGCGCGATGCGGTTGTCGTCCAAAAGGTATTTGAACGCCCCGTCATAAATCGGATTGGCAATGCGCGTGAGGCCCATGTCCTCACCCTCGCCTCCGCGAACCGGGAAGGTCAAGGCAAAGCGGATGATGAGGGGCACTCGCGCAGAAGCGTGGCCGTAGGAACCACGGCGGGGGCGCACCGCCGGGGGAGCGGGAAGCACCCGACGGACGCACCCGGGCGAGGCCTCCCCGCCATGACCGGCCTGCTGCCCACAAAGGAGCTTTGCCTCCGAACGGTCCGGAAGGGCTTTGAGCAAGATCTTGGCCCCTTCAACGGCAGGCCGCTCGCCTTGATTTTGCCGCCCCACCCGGGGAGAGGCACTCCCGCCGGACGGACTTTGCATGTTTATCCCCGCTTTGCTCACTGCAAACCGGTTCGGACGCGGCGTGAACTGGTTTATCACGTGCACCTTGAGGGCGGCGGAGAGGAATGGGTTAGTAGCAATGCCGTTCGGGAATTTACAGTCTGCAAGTTAGGCGGCTGCGCCGCATTGGGTTTCGACCAAGGGCAGGAATGCCCTTGCCCCATAAGGACTTTCCCACGAGCTGTGCATATAAGGAGCAGGGTCATTCTTGGCCCTGGCCGACCGCTCGCGGCGAAGCCGCCACACTTGTTTTTCTTGCCCGCAACAGTAGAAACAGACACCACGTAACCCGTTGGCAATGGGTCAACTGAGAGAGTCGGTTTGCAAGAATTCCCGAACGGCATTGGGGTTAGTAGCACAGCTATATCCAGGTGGTTGTTTCCAATCCGGAGGTGACCTACACGACGCGGATCTGGCATGTGGAGATGAACCAATTCATCACGCCCGAAGTTTTGAGGGGGCTGACGACGGCGCAGATGATGGCACAGAGGCACGTTGTGCTCGACCTGTCGGCAGGACTGCGGACGGGCGATGCCGTTGAAGTGTATTGGGGATATCGGAGTCGCGGGTATGGCGCGGGCTGCACGGTCACGGGGGTCGTTCCCACAAAAAACTTCCGGCAGGTGGTGGATGTTCCCCACGGATTTCAAGGATGATTCCGGAGAGCCGGGCTCATGGTATGTGCGCGTGGTGCAGCAGGACAACCAACCGGCCCTTACGAGCCCGATTTGGTTCGAGGAGATGAGCTATCTTTGCCGGTTTCCTCACCGGTTTGGATTAGCCCGAAAACAGAATTCAGACAGGATTTACAGGATATACAGGATTCCCAGAAAGGGAATTATGCGCCCACGAGGTTGGATGCCGGGAGGGTGTGGCGCATATCTCTTTCCTGATTATCCTGAAATCCTGTCAGAAATTCTTCAACCGCGAGATCCGGAAGGAAATGAGAGAGGAGACTCCGGGTTGCCTTACGTCCGGAGGCCTGTGACGACTGCGCCTGTGGAGCGCGGGTGATTCACCGCGATCCTGTAAACGGCTCGTTTGCCGTCCATGTCCGATGTGAAGTAGGCATGGCGGAGGGCGTGATCGAATATCGGATGCGGGTGTTCATCCTGCGATTTCCAACTGGAAAGGCTTCTGCACAACGGAAACCAACGGGCGATTCCTGTGGCCCAATTCTTGGCTGGCCGGTCCCCATCTTCCTCATAACAACCGTCGGAGACGAGCATGTTTGGGCCGCCCACCGTAAAATGACCGTATCGTTTGTAGCTCGCAGGAAGGGCAATTTCCCGGACTCCGGTTCCATCCGGGTTGACTCGACCGATATACAGATGCCCGTTTGAAAGGGTGCCGTGATAGATGATCGCACTCCCATCCCGTTCCCACATTTCATGACAGGTCCAATCCGATCGGGACCTTCCGTCCGCTTCGTTGCGCAAGCGGATATGGTTGGCCCTATCAAAAAGCCACATGCGACGGATTCCGCAATCTGAGGCCCACTCGTGATTATAGAGGATCAGGTTGCTGATCCTTGGCTGTTGGCGTGGTTGTGACGCGTTCTGGTTTCATGATCATTCTTCCCGCATCAGGACCCATGGGTCGTTCATGAAACCGGCCGCGTTTTCGTTTTTGACCATCGAATATTTTCCGTCCCAGAAGTGGCAGAACACAAACCGGGGGTAGCGTTCTTTGATCACGCTGAGAAAGCGGGCAAGATCCAGCGGCTTGGTATCCGTTTCGGCCGGGCCGGTCTCGGCGATCGCGACGGGTTTTCCTGTGCTGACGAGATCGTCGTATCCCTTGATACGGGAATCGTTGGAATAATGATCGAGGGCCGCAATGTCACAGAACTCGTCCCCGGGATAATAATACGTGATGCTCCGTTCCGGGTGTTTCTTGGCGGCGCTGTGGGCGCCATCCGAGCCGCAATAGACCCAAAGGAGATTGTCCAGCTTGCGCTCATTGGTGAAGTGGTGGTGCATGTGCCTCCACAGAGCCACAAACGCCTCCCTTCGCCCCGGAGGATTTTCCCCGGGGCTGTTGCCCCACCAAAACCATCGCCCGTTCATTTCATGAAAGGGTCTCCAAAGAACCACCACACCCGCCTTTTTGAGTTCCTCCAGACCATCGGCGACACGGCCGAGCTCACGTTTCCACTCGGCACCCTCCGGGGTTTCAGGATCAATGAGCCTCCGCAGATCCACCTCCATGGAAACATCAAAGGCCGTCCCGTGGGTGAGCGGATTCCGGGCGTGCCAGCTAAGGGTGACAAGTCCCCCGGCCTTCCAATAGGCGATGAGTTCGCGGTTGACGGCGGACAACTCCGGAGAGTCATTCCTCCCGGCTCCATAGCCATAATCGGCTCCGGCGATCGCGGGCCACTTCCCAGTCGCTTGCGCGATTCCCGCAACCCACTCTTTCATTCCCCATCCGACATGTTCGCCATGGCCGGCCTGCTGCCCGCAGAGAAGCCTTGCCTCCGGCCGGCCCGGAAGGCGTTGGAGTTCGGAAAGCACTTTCTCGGCTTCCGGGGAGCGGGCTGCGGCCTGAACAGGAACTGCCACGGGAAAACCGCAGAGCAAGAATATGAGGAGAGTTTTCATGTCGTGACGCCCGCAGGCCCGGTGGGACCGGAACAGCCCGGTCACTGCAATAAAAAAACGGGCAGATGTGGGATCGGGGCATCCACCACTGCCTCGCCGTGGTAGTCCCGGCCATTGAGATCGCGCCAGGTTCCAGCGGGAAATCGCACCGACCGGCTGCGGGCTCCCTTTTCCAGAACCGGTGCGACAAGGATCGAGCGGCCCAGCAGGAATTGGTCGGTGACCGCCTCGAAGCCGCCTTCCGGGAATTCGTAAGTCAGCGGACGGACGATGGGTTCGCCGGTGAGGGCGGCATGGCTCGCGAGGCCGAGGATCTCCGGGGTGAATTTTTTCCGCAGGGCCACCGTCTCACGGCAGGCCGCAAGGTGTTCGCCATCGAGAATCCGCCAGGGTGCCACCGAGAATTGCATCATGGGCATGAGCGCGGCGCATTGCGCGTAGCGGACGACGAGTTCCTGATCCAGCAGCGGGCTGCCCCCGGCGAAGGATTTGATGTCGCCCCCGCCGATCATGTCCGGGCAGTTGAAGGCGTGACCGATGAGACCCTGCGCGAGGCAGGTCGGGATGAGAGCGGCGAGCCCGTCTTTGCCCCATGAGTGCAGCTTGTCGTGCTGGCGCTGAACAAGCGGACGGCCGCCCATTTTCCAACACGCGCGGAATTCATTGAAGGGATACCCCTCTCCGATCTGCGCGTAGGCGCGGCAGCGTTCGTTGGGCGAAAGCCCCGGTTCGTCATCCTCCCGGTAAAGGTAACAATCCCCTCCGTCGAATTTGAACCCGTCCACACCGAACACGCTCCGCAGGCGGGCGAGTTCAACCTGGAACCAGCGGCACCCGGCGGGCCCGTTCAAATCCAGCACCGCGCTCTGGCCGTTCCACCATTCCCGGACGACCGGCTTTCCGCCGGCTCCCGCGAGCAGCGCCCCGGCCGTTGCGAGCGAGCGGTAAACCGCCGAGTCCGGACTCACCAAGGGAACAATCCAGAGCATCACACGAAAGCCCAGTTGATGGAGTTCCCCGACGAGGCCCGCGGGATCTGGGAACCGCTCCGGCGCGAAGCTCCACTCTCCGATGTCGCGCTGCCACCCGTCATCAATCATGAGCACGCCGGGAGGAAATCCGTTGTCCAAAATCGCACGGGCATAGTCGAGGATGCGTCCCTGCTCCTGCTCGTAGAGCAGCTCGATCCAGGTATTGTATTGTGGGGCCGAGAAAAAGATTTCCGGCGGCATCGTGCCGGATGCCGGAAAATACCGGCTGGAGGCGGCCCGGAAGGCTCCCGCCAGCCCGCCGCCATTCTCATGAACGACTGCGGCCCCGTCAATTTGGAGAACTCCGCTCTCAAAGGCGAAGGCGAAGGGTTCGTGAGACCAAACCGCACGCCCGCGCGTTGAGAGCAGCAGCGGCGAGGCCTGGTTGCCATGATTGTCCCCGCGCAGGTCACAACGCACCTCACGCGCCCCCCACGGCATTCCCGGGCCGAGTCCCGCCGCTCCTCCCCACCAATACTCGTTTTTACCAATCTCGACCTGTGTTGTTCCTATCTCCATGTCCGGAAAATGCCGGGCGGGAGGGCGGAACGCCAAACCCGGCGCCCTGAACCAGTTGAGAAGGCGGGCCTCGGAGGCAAACCCATTCCTTGCTAAACTGGTTAAGAACGCCGGAGGTTGTCTGTGATCGGAATGAAGGCTGGAGTTGTGCCCGAAATCAGATCCACCCGAACCACAATGAAAACAAAATCACTCCTGACCTCCCTGGCCATCCTCATCGCCGTCCTGCCGCAAGCCCGTGCCGTCCTCATCGCCTATGATGGGTTCTCGACTCCGGGAACCTACACAGATGGCACCACGATTCTGACTCCCGGCAATGGCGGCAGCGGCTGGACGGATAACTGGACCGTGAGCGGGACCCCGACCGGACAATTCACCGGCACCACCAGCGGCCTGACCTACAGCAACGGGGGGGCTCTCACGACCACAGCCGGAGCGGCCATTGACACTTCCACCACGAACACCACCCAGATGATGCGGCATTTTTCAAGCACCGACTACGTCAACGGGGACAGCATCTATTTGAGCTTTCTTGTGAACCGCAGTGCCGCGCTTTCCACTTCTCTCTTGGAGTTTCGACTGATCAACAAGAGCGGGGACTCCACTCGCGCCATCTTTCGCAGTTCCTCATCATCTGCGGACAGTTGGACGCTTGCCGATGCTTCCAACAACGTGTTTGGAACGGCTGGGAGCAGTGTCGTCGGAAACACATTTTTCGCGGTCATGCGGGTGGATTTCCTGACCGGCAACACGGGCGTCAGCCTATGGCTCAACCCGGCGCTGAACACCCCGCTTGGGGCCGCAAACATTAGTGGCGGGCTCGGTTCTTCTTCCTTCGACATCGGCGGAGTGAGGTTGACTGCACAGGCTAGTGCCACCGGGACGTTCGATGAGGTCCGCGTGGGCACCACGTATGCGGACGTCTCGCCCATCCCCGAGCCGACAACCTGGGCGTTGCTTGCGGGGAGCCTGACGGTGCTGGTGGTATTCCGCCGCCGGAGGTCCTGAAGGGGCGGTTCGGCATTTTGTTTTGGGGTTTGAGAAGGGCCGTCCCGGCAACGGGGCGGCCCTTCCTATTTGGGAGGGTGGCGGCGCAAGGCTGTTGCGAAGTCGGCGGAGAGGGCGTTGATGTCGTCGGTGGTTGTATCCCACGAGCACATGAAGCGGGCGGCTCCGCCGATGAACTCGTAAAATTTCCATCCGGCGTTTCGGAGGGAGGCCAGGGATTCCGGAGGGGCCTTGACGAAGACGGCGTTGGAATCGGTGGGGAAGGGAAAGCCGAGGCCTTCGATGTGCGAGAGTTCCCGCCGCAGGAGTGCGGCCATGGAGTTGGCATGCGAGGCGTGACGCCGCCAGGCGCCGTCTTGCATGAGCCCGACCCACTGAGCGGAGAGGAAGCGCATCTTGGAGGCGAGCTGGCCGGCCTGCTTGCAGCGGAAGGCGAATTCCTCGGCACAGGACGGGTTGAAAAAGACGACGGCCTCGCCGGCGATCATGCCCAGTTTGGTTCCGCCGAGGCAGACCACATCGGCCCCCGACGCGCGGATGAGGTCGCCCGGATGGCAGCGCAGCGAGTCAACCGCCTGGAAAAACCGGGCTCCGTCCATGTGGAGCGCCAGCCCGCACGACTGCGCGGCTTCGCGGATGGCGTCGAGTTCGGCAGGCGAATAGACCGTGCCGACCTCGGTGGGTTGGGTGATCGAGACGACGCGCGGTTTCGGGTAGTGGATATCGGCCCGGCGGTGAGCGAGGCGGTTGATTTCCGGAGGGGAGATTTTGCCGTGATCGCCGGCGGCGAGGAGGAGTTTCGTTCCGTTGGAAAAGAACTCCGGAGCCCCGCATTCGTCGGTTTCGACGTGGGCGGACTCGTGGCAGATCACGCTGTGATAGCTCTGGCAAAGCGAGGCGAGGGCCAGGGAATTCGCGGCGGTTCCGTTGAAAACAAAGAAAACCTCGCAGGGGAGGCCGCAAAACTCACGGATCGCATCGCAGGCGGCCTTTGTCCAGGCGTCCTCTCCGTAGCTTGTGACATGGCCCGCATTGGCTCGCTGGAGGGCTGTGAGAGCCTCCTTGCAGGCTCCCGAGCAGTTGTCGCTGGCAAATTGGCGGGGCCGGGTGGGAGTCATGTTTTCGGGCGGTTCGGTGCGTGCGATCCAAGTTCGCAGAAAGTGGAGCGCGGGGGCAGCATCCGCGGGCTTATCCAGTTTACCGCCTGCCGCGATTTTGCGGGCGTTTTTTGTGGGATTGCTTTCGGAGCGAGGAACCCGGGTGCCATGTGGCCTCGACAAAGACTCCGCGCCGGCGGGAAGGGATGCCGATGGAGCCTGTCAGAATGAGCGAGTGCAGCATCTCCATGGCGGCCGCACCGATTTCGTAAGGGTGCTGGTTGATGCCGCTCCACTCCGATTCCGGATCGAAAACCTCGAGCGAAGCGAGCCCGACATCACCGGGAACAGACAACCCGGCACCGGCCAGCACCCCCGCAACGACCTCCGGACAAATGCAGAAAATGACATCCGGGCGCTCCTTGCGGAACCAGCGCAGGAAAGCCCGGGGATCCGGGTCATCTCCGGCAAAGATCAGGGGGGCAACCGGCGCGCCGGGAGTCGGGCGGATGCGCTGCTCGACAAGATGGGAGGCCAGCCAGCGGTAGCGCCCGCGGCGGTTGTAGTTCTCCGGGATCGCGAGGCCGGGGCGGCGGTAGCCGAGATGCCACGCGTGGTGCCAGAGAACCGACATGCCCTGATACATATTCGGGACGGCATAGTGGGTCAGCGGCTTCGTGACAGAAAAACTTGTGGCCACCGATGCGAAGGCGCTCCAGTCCAGGCGCAGGTGGCCGACCGGGAACGGGGTCGGAGCAAGAAGGAGCCCGCGAATGCCGCGCGCCTGAAGAATTTGGGCCACCCGTTCCGGACGGGCCTGCTTCATCCAGAAATTCTCCACAAGGTAGCCGAGTTTGCGGCCGCAATCGCGGGCTCCCTCAAAGATGGCCCGGTAGAAGCGCACTTCTTTCATCCAGCCCTCCGGCGTGCGGTGATTGGTCAGAAAGGGAATCACATGAAAATCCGAGGGGGCACGATTGGCCATCCGGTAACTTGCAAGCGCGGAAAGGGCGGGGTCGGGGGAGTATCCCATCTCGGCGGCAAGGGCCTTGAGGCGGCCGCGGAGGGCCTCGGAAACCCCGGCCCGGTCCCGGAGAGCAAGCGAGACGGTGGCCTTTGTCACGCCGGCCCGCCTTGCGATATCTTCAATGCGAACTTTTTCGGGGGTGGGGTCGGCCATGCGGAAGGATGAAAGGCTGCGGGAGGCGGTCTGTCAATGCGCCGATTAACTGGTTCAGTGGCTGCGGACGTGCGGTGGCGGCGGGGCGGTTCAGAATTTGAGAAGAATGAAGACGCCTTCGGAGTGCTCCGGTTCGTATCGCCGCCATGAGATCCGCCGGGTGGAGAGCCTTGATGGAATCTGGGAATTTGCATTCCACGAGGACGAGTGCCCGGGCGGGCGGGCGGCCACCGGGCATTGCGGTCTGATGCCGGTTCCGCAGGCCTTCGATGCGACCCCGGCCCTGCGAAACCGCCGGGGCCTGGGAATCTATCGGAAGGTGGTGGTGGTGGAGCCCGGCACGCATGCCCACCTCGAGTTTGAGAGTGTGGGGATCGAGGCGACCGTGCTTGTGGACGGAATTCAGGTTGCGGTCAACCGCTGCAGCTTCCTGCCCTTCGAGGCGGGGATTCCGGTATCGGATTCGAGGGAACGCGAGGTGGTGGTGATCGCCGACAATCGGTTTGACGCGAAGCGGACGCCGCTGCATGCGCCGTATTATGATTTCCGCCAGTATGGCGGGATCATGGGAAGTGTGCGTCTTCACCACACCGGCGAGGTGTGGATCAAGTCCCTGCGTGTGGACATCCGGAACCCGCGGGAGGGATTGGTGGTGCTGGAAATCGAGCTGAACAAAGCGGCGGACCGGCGGATGGCCGCGGAGGTCTTCGTGGACGGGGCGATCATGAGGAGACTCGATCTCGCATTCGAGGGCGGGCATGCAAACCTGCCGCTGCGGATTCCGAATCCGAGGATCTGGTCGCCCGGGACGCCGCACCTTCATCTGGTCCGGCTGGTTCTGCCGGAATGCGGGGACGACCTGCAAACGCGGATCGGCCTCCGCACAATCCGGTGCGCAAACCGTCGGCTGGAGCTGAACGGGGATCCGATCCGGCTGGCGGGAGTCAACCGCCACGAAATGCACCCGGATTTTGGATCGGCGGTCCCGCCCGGGCTCATGCTGGGGGATCTCATGATTCTGAAAAGCATGGGGGCGAATTTTGTCCGCGGATCGCATTACCCGCAGAAGAGGGAATTTCTCGATCTCTGCGACGCGCTGGGCTTTCTGGTCTGGGAGGAGATGCTGGGCTGGCAGCAGGGCGGGGAACATTTTGCGAGCCCGGCCTACCGGAATGCCCATCGCAAGGGGCTTGCCGCGATGGTGCTCGACCACGTCAACCATCCGTCCGTGATTTTGTGGGGCTTCCTGAATGAGGCGGAGACCGATTCGTCCGCCGCGAGAGAAATCTTGGAGGAATCCTTCGAGATCGTGAGGCATCTGGATCCCTCTCGCCCGGTCACGTATGCGACATGCAAGGGCGCGTCCGATCTCTTTCTCTCCCTGGCGGATGTGCTTTGCTTCAACACGTATCCGGGGTGGTATGGGTGCGAGGAGGACGACGGGGACACGCTCCGGCACATCGGACCCGCTCTGCGCGCCCTTGTGGATTTTGCGGAGAGCCGGGAGGACTTGCGCGACAAGCCGGTCGTTATCAGCGAGATCGGAGCCGAGGGGCTCTACGGGGTGAGGGATGTCACGGCCCCCTTTTACAGCGAGGACTACCAGGCGGCTTACCTCACCGAGGTAGGCAGGGCCCTTGCGGCGTGCCCCGAGATTTCGGGCATCGCGCTCTGGCACTTCGCCGACGTGCAAACCTACGCGGGCGGGCGCGCCATCAGGCGTCCGCGCGGGTGCAACAACAAGGGACTCCTCAACGAATACCGGCAGCCCAAACTTGCCGCCGAAGCGGCCGCCGGGTTGTTTGCACGTTTTCTATCCGCAAGAGACATTCTTTGTCCCGCCGCCGCCGAGACCCCGCTTCCGGATTTTCAAAAAGTCGGGTGTTGAGCGTCTATTGAGGTCACCGGATGGCACGCTGCGGGGTGCGTCCGGATTCGCGGCGGAAGATCGGCAAGCCCGACCCTCACCGGAAAAGGCCCTTCAGCCACTCCCAGAAGCCATCCGATGACGGATGGGCCGGTGGCGGGGCTGATGGACCCGAAGGGGGCGGGGTGGTGGCGGTGATGGTGATTTGCTTTCCCGGATCGATCGAGAAGGTGTCGGGAGTGGGGCGGATGGTTTCGAGGCTGGCCGGGCGGGCGCCGGCATTGGTGATGGCGATTTGTCCGGGGAGTTGCTGGATTTCTAGGGCGCAGGGGCTTTGCGAGCGCAGGGCGAAAGCCGGGGTTTCGAAACTTGTGCCGTAGAGTGCGATATGTCCTTCCGATCCATTGCTGTGGGTGGCAACGGCTTCGGCCGTGGCCTGCCATGCGGATCCGCGCGATTCGCCCCGCATGGGAGCCTGCGTTCCGGCCGGGGCCGCGTGGACGAGCCATTCCTCCCCCGCTTTGCGAATCCGGAAGGCGGGGTGGCCGGCCGGCCCGTCCACCCGGGCGACCTCGATGCCGGGAGGGTTCTCCCCGGATGACGGCTCGAGCCAGTTCGCAAAGGTCACAGGGAGGGGCGCCGTTTGGGTTTGGACCAACTGGAAAACCGGGCGCGGGCCGGATTTTTCAAAGACCCATCCGGCCGGGGGATCCTTCTGTCCGCGAACGGTGGTCACTTCGGGCGGGACGGCTCCCACCGGCAGGATGTTCAAGCGCACGCCGCCGGGAAAGCCGGCGTAAGCCGCGCGGGTGACGGGGTCCACTTCGAGATGATCCGCATCGATATTGAACCGCACGTCGCACCGGTGGGACTCCGTTCCCGAGACCGCGTCCAAAATGAGGAACCCAACCGGCTTGAGGAAGAAGACACTCCGCCGGTGGGCGACTCCGGTCGTCGGCGGGCCTTTCTTCTCGAACGGACGGTAGGACTTGGCGGAATACGGGCAGTCCCAATAACCCTCGGTATATGTGCCCGAGGCAAAATCCATCCAGCCACAACTCATCCAGGCCATGTCGGCCGGGGATTCGGCCTGTCGCCTTCCCTCGGTGGCGTCCCGGAACTGCCATTTGCCATCGACGGTGAGCGTGTTGTGCGACTCGGTGCCGATCGAGTATCTGCGGAAGGGAGACTGGTCGTAGGACATCTTGCCCGGATCCACGAGGAGCGGGCGGCCATACGCCCAGAGAAGAAACTGCAACTTGTCCTGATGCCAGTGGCCGACCGGCACGGGCCCCGCATAGAAGAGACCCATCATCCCATTCGGTCCCCATTTGTCCCGCATGATGGCAATCCCCGACCATTCCAGAAATTTCGAGGGGGCCGGAAGGCCCTCCACCGCACCACCGGATGCCGTGAAGCGCATAAGCGGATCATCAAAATACGCGAGTCCGCGGCGGGCGATTTCCCCCGCATGGATGGCGGGCGAATCGTTCAAGGCGGGAACCATCCCGTTTCCATCCTGCAAAAATCCGATCACCCGGAACATGGATTTGAGGCGGCCGTCCATTTCGCCGGGAAGGGGATCGCCCGAACGGGCGGCAAACCCGCGCACAAGCAGGAACTCTTCCAAGACTCCCGCATGGTAGAGAGGGGAAAGCTCGGCTTGGAACCCATCCGGATAAACCTGGCGGGCAAGCTCGGACGAGAGGCGCGCCAGAGCACTCTGCCGCCAACCGGCCGAGTGCTGGAATTCCGGGAAAAGGGTACCTACAGCCATGAGGCCGGTATCCTCCGAAATAATATGATTGCCTCCGCGGTCCGGATATTTGTCCGCGCAATATGCCAGGCGAAGCCCGTGTTCGTGGAACGACCTGGCAAAGCGGGTGTGCAGAGCGGGTGTCATGGCCGGCGAGTCCAGGAAGGTCTGGTAGGCATCGGGCCAGCTTCCCGACATGCGGATTCCGGCTTCCAGCGCCCTCCAGGCGACTTCGTGTTCGGGATGGGCTTCGACGACCACGGGGTTGTCATTTGCAAAGTCGGAAAAATTCTCCGCCCAAAAGAGGGCATACTTTTCTTCGCCGGTCTCGCGATACGCCGCCGCGAGGTCGCTCCAGAACTGGGTGCGGGCGGTGGCCAGTTGCACTTCACGCGAGTAAGCGGGGTCGGAGGGCGGCAACGGATTGGCCTGCCAGTCAAAGTTGTGGGGATCGGCCATTTGAATCGCCTTCATGGGAGCCGCCCAGTTTTTCACCGTGCCGCGCAGGAGGGCCTGCGCGTCGGCGGTCCCACCCGGCGTGCGCGGCATCCATCCCTCCCTCGAAAGGCCGCGCCTGTAGTCGATATATCGGGCGGACGCCGCCTCCCAGTCCGACGCCTCCACGGCCTGGCGAACCGCTTCGAGACCGGGCTTTTCGAGATTCAGTGAACGAAAAAATGTGGCATCATCCGGGCGCCCCCCCGCGGCCCCGAGGGCCAGAGTGGGAAGAAGCAAAAGAAATCGGAGAAAACGGGCCGGCCGGGTTGGTTGGGAATTCATGGGAAAAATGTGAGTCGGGCAAGTCTTTGAAGTCGAGGCGTTCCCCGCCAGAGAAAGAACCTGTCTGCCCCCGGTGTTATGGGTCATGCAGACGCGGACTGGAAGGAAACACATGCCAAACCAGTTAACCCGCATCCCTCCCGGCCCGTTTGCGGCCGGGGGCGGGGCCTCCAAGGGGCTTGAGAAGCGGGTTAACTGAATCAGCCAACGGAGGATTGCGGTGGCGTGAGGGCGGGCTAGGTTCGCGGGCATGATCCACAAACTTATCCCCCTCATCGCATCCGCTTCGTTCGTCTGGGCCGGCCCGCTTGCCGCCGAAATCATTTTTTCGGACAGCTTTTCGTATGACCTTCCGGACATGGCCCCCCTCACGGGCGATTCCGCAGAGGGGCGGCCCGGTATTCCTTGGAAGTCCGCGGTCGATGAGCCCGCCGCCCGGATTGTCCTGACCGGCACCGGCAAGAAAAAGGCCCTCCTGCTGAATGATTCGCGGCAGAAGCCGCGCGAAGAAATTTACACCTTCCTTGACCGGATGAAGCTCCAGCCCGGCGCAACCATTTTTTATGGAGCCACCCTCCTTCCGTCCAAAGCAAACGACAACCCGGAATCCGGGCGCGTGCTTTCGTTTTCCACCTCCGACAAGCGGGGAGAGGGCGTCACACGCGCGCGCTTGTCGATGTGGACTAAAGACGGGGCGATCGCCCTGGGCGTCGATTCGGACAGCGTGATGGTGGAGGGGAGCCGGACATTTCCCCCCGGCCAGCCAATCCGCGTGGTGGTGGGCTATTCGTTCGGAGGTGCCAGCCGACTTTGGGCGGGACAACCGGGCAAACTCTCCGAAGAAACCGACCTGATCGCGGAATCCCCCGGACGCCGGATCGACCCGTTTTCGTGCTTTTGGATCGGCATCCCATCAAACTCCCAACTTGAAATCGATGATCTTGTGATCTCGACCGAGTGGGCCGAGGCCGCCGGGGAGGCCGAGTAAGATATTCCCACAAAAAGGCCGATCATCCCTCACCCGTGGCGACGCGTCGGAGATTAGGACGCTCAGGGAAGGTGGTTGGCCGCAGGGGGCGTATCCAAGGCTTATCCAAGCCGGCAGGGCGGCGGGAGTGGGTGGCCGCGGAGGAATCCGGCGGCGTCCATGCGTTTGCCGCCCTCGATTTGGACGTCGAGGAGGGCGATTTCGCCATCGCCCGTGGCTACGATAATCGCGCCATTTTCCTCGCGGGCGCAGCCGGGTTCCCCCCTGCCCGGGCTGTCCGGGCGAAGGATGGCGCGGTGGAGTTTCAGCAACCTTCCGTCCGGCAGCCTGGTGAACGTGCCGGGCCATGGGTGGAGTCCGCGGATCCTGCGTTCGATTTCGGCCGCGCTTTGATACCAGTCGATTTTGCCCTCGGCCTTGGAAATTTTCGGGGCGTAGGTGGCGAGGGAGGCGTCTTGGGGAATGCGGGGAGCGCGTCCGTCCGCAATAAGTCCTACGGACTCGAGGACGGCTTCGGCGGCGAGGCCGGCGATCCGGTCGTGGAGCGATCCGGCGGTGTCGGAGGCATCGACCGGGCAGGGGCGGGCGAGCAGGATATCGCCGGTGTCGAGACCCTCGTCCACCCACATCACGGTGACCCCCGAAACGTTGTCCCCGGCGAGGATGGCCGCGTGGACCGGCGAGGCCCCCCGGTGCCGGGGAAGGAGGGAGGCGTGGAGGTTGATGCAGCCGAGGCGCGGCATATCCAGCACGGCCCGTGGCAGGATCTGGCCGTAGGCCGCCACCACAAAAAGATCGGCCTCAAGCGCCGCCAGCCCGGCCTGCGCCTCGGCGGTCCGCACCCGCTCGGGCTGGAGGACCGGCAGGCCGAGTTCCAGCGCGGCGGTCTTCACGGCCGACCCGCGCAGTTTCATCGAGCGTCCGGCCGGACGGTCGGGCTGGGTGACGGCCGCGACCACCCGGCAGGCGCCGCACCCGGCGAGCGCGCGCAAAGCCGGCACGCCGATGTCGCCGGTGCCCAGGAATGCCACCTTCACCGCGGGGTCCAAATCTGCGGGTCGCCGGCCGGTTCCCCGCCGCCGACCTCGCGCTTGCCGAGCGACGCCCCGCATTTCTTGCAAAGGTAGTCGTAAATTTCCTTCCCGGGCACGACGAGCAGCAACCTCTCGCGGACCGGCATGGCCTGCCCGCAGGTGCGGCAATACAGGGTCGATGCCCGCAGAGTCTCGAATTGGCGCGCCATCACCCGGCAATCCGATCCAGCGCCGCACGGATGGCCGCCGCGATTTCTTCGATTTCGTCGGGCGTCACGATCAACGGCGGGGCGACCGCGATGAGGTCGCGGATCCCGCGCACGATGACGCCGCCCTCGCGCACAAGGTCGGCCACCCGCACACCGAGCGCCTGACGGTTGTCCACCGGCGTCAACTCGACCGCGCCGATGAGGCCGGTGCCTCGCACCTCGGCCACCGCCGGATGCCCGGCGAGTTCGCGCAATTTTTTCTGAAGCAGGGGGCCGGTCACCTCGCGCGTGCGTTCGACGAGGTTGTCGCGCTCGATGACCCGCAGGTTGGCGAGCGCGGCGGCCGCGCAGGCCGGATGGCCGGTGTAGGTGTGGCCGTGTGCGAAGTATCCGCCCGCATGGAGGACACCCGCGACCCGGTCGGCAAGCATGGTGGCACCCAATGGCAGATAGCCGCTTGTGATGCCTTTCGCGAGACAGATGAGATCGGGATCGATTTCCCGGCTCGCGAACCACTCGCCCAGCCGCCCGAAGGCGGTGATGACCTCGTCGGCCACAAAGAGCGCGCCGCATTCCCGCGCCAGCGCGCGGAGGCCCGCCAGATAACCCGGCGGGGGCACGATGACTCCCCCCGCGCCCTGCACCGGCTCGGCAAAGATGGCCGCGATCGTGCCGGGGCCCTCGCGTTCGATGATGGCGCGCGTTTCCTCGAGACACCATGCGCCGTATTCCTCCGGCGTGAGCGCGCTGCCGGCCGCATGCGGATGCGGAGCCGGGATCTGCACGAAACCCGGCAGCGGCAAATCAAAAGGATCCCTGCACGAAGGCAGTCCGGTCATGCTCGCGGTCGCAAGCGTCACCCCGTGATACGCGAATTCGCGGGTGAGCACCTTCACCCGCCCGGGTTCGCCATTCAATTTGTGAAACGCCCGGATCGCTTTGAGAGCGGTCTCGTTCGCCTCAGATCCGGATCCGGAAAAAATCGTCCGCACGATCCCGGGGGGAGCCTTCCGCGCAAGAAATTCCGCCACCAGCACGGGCGGCTCGGTCGTCGAATTGAAGAACGCCGGATAGAATGGCAGCCTGCGCATTTGCGCCGACACCGCCACCACGATTTCCTCGCAATCATACCCGACATTCACGCACCAGAGCCCGGCCAGCGCGTCCAGCAACCATCGGCCTTCCGCGTCCCTCACCCGGCATCCGCGCCCTTCGACGAGCACCCGCGTGCCGGCTTGGTGCATCGCCGCGTGGTCGGTGAACGGGTGAAAGTGGTGCCGGCGGTCCAGCGCCCGCAAATCTTCGGCGTGTGTCTCCATTCGCGGAACCCTACAAACATCCCCGCCGCATTTCAATAGCCGCCTCGAAGCCGCACCGGGACATCATCGAAGCGCCCGCAAATCGCGTCCGGAAATCGATTGCGGGCGGCGGACGCCGGGCATACCATCGGCGGCCCAATGGATACGAATCCTTCCAAACAGCCCGTCTATCTCGGCACCGACAGCGGAGCCACCACGTCGAAAACCGGAGGCGTCTGGGCCGACGGCACCATCATCAGCCATGAACTCCGCCAATCGCGCACCAATGCCGCGTCGGGCACGCAGGCGGTCGTCGCCGGCTGGGTCGAAGGGCTCGAAGGCTTCCTCGCCGACAACGGCCTCGCATGGGACCAGGTGAGCGGCGTCGGACTCGCCATCCCGGGGCCGTATCAGAGCTACGGCGTCCTCGAACGCACGGCCAACCTGCCGCGCGAATTCGAAGGCTGGAATTTCCATGCCGACTACAGCGCCGCCATCGCGCGCCGGGCCGGACGCGATATCCCGCTGGTTGTGGGAAATGACGGCAACTACGGCGGGGTGGCCGAGGCGAGCCGGGTGCGCGGCGACCGCCACGTCGGCGTGCTTTTCCTCGCGCCGGGGTCGGGTCTTGGTACGGCGTATATCGACCCGCGCGGGTTGCCGCTGGATGGCGACACCCTTGCCGGAATGGAAGCCGGCCACCTGCCCGCGCCGGTGCACCTTTTGGACGCGCCGGTGCTGCGCTGCGGGTGCGGGCGCGACTGGGGCTGCATCGAGGCCTACACGACGATCTCCGGGTTGCCGCAATTGCTCGCGCACTTCCTTCCGAAGCATCCCGGCCACGAACTCGCGGCTTCGGATTTGCCCGAAAAAGAAAAGGTGCTCTCGCTGCGCACGCGGGCCCAGCACGGCGACCCGCTCGCGCTGGAAATTTTCGATTTCCAGGCCCGCGCGCTCGGGCTGCACGCGGCCGTGCTCACGATGGCGCTGGACACCGCCTATGTGGTGATCGGCGGCGGATTGCTCGACCCGGAGGCGACGACGCCGGAATTCCGCGAGCGCTACCTCGGCGCGATCAAGGCGGCGGCGATGCCGTATTTGTTCCCGCCGCAGCGGCGGACGATGGAATTCGTGCCCGCCACGCTCGGCGACCTTTCGCAGGCGATCGGGGCCGCGCTGGTGGCGCTGTATTCCGAGCGGCCCGCCTGAGCGGACAATCGGCGAACGATGAACGTCTCGGATTTACGCGAGATCCTGCAATACGTGCCGCGCTTCCGCGAGCGCACGTTTGTGGTGGCGGTGGACGGCGCGGTGGCGGCCGACGAGAATTTTTCCAATATCCTGCTCGATCTGGCCGTGCTGCGTTCGTTGAGCGTGCGGGTGGTGATCGTGCACGGGGCCGGCCATCAGATCCGCGGCCTCGCGACCGCGCGCGGGATCGCGCTCTCCGATTTCGAGGGCCGCGGGGTCACCGACGAGGAGACCCTCCAGTGCAGCATCGACGCGGCGATCCGCCTCACCCATGAGATCATCGAAGGGCTCGCCTCGGTGGACCTCCGCGCCGCCTACATCAACGCCGTCATCGCCCACCCGGCCGGCATCCTCGGCGGGGTGGACCATCAATTCACCGGCCGCGTCGAGCGGGTGGACACGAAGGCGCTGCGGCTCCTCCTCGACGAGGGCATCGTGCCGGTCGTGCCGCCGCTCGGATTCGACGGCGAAGGGCGCACATTCCGCGTGAATTCCGACGCGGCCGCCGTCGAGGTGGCTGAGGCACTCGGCGCCGCCAAGATCATCTACCTCACGGCTCCCGGCGCGATCGGGGGCGCGCTTCCGCGCCAGCTCTCGGTGGCCGAGACGCGCGAGATTCTGAAGCGCGACGGCGCGCGGTTGGTCCCGACCGTGACCTCGAAATTGGAATTCGCCGCGCAGGCCTGCACGCAGGGCGTGCCGAGGGTCCACCTGCTCGACGGCGGCGTGAACGAGGCGCTGCTCACCGAGATTTTCAGCCACGAGGGATTCGGCTCGATGGTCTATTCCAACGAATACCAACAAATCCGCCGCATCTTCAAAAAGGATGTCCGCGCCGTGATGGGCCTCATCCGCCAGTCGGTCAAAAACGAGGAACTCGTCCGCCGCACCCGCTCGGAAATCATCGAGCACCTTGAGGATTACTGGCTCCTCGAGATCGACCGCACGCCCATCGCCTGCGTCGCGCTCCACCTCTACCCCGAGGCCGGAGCCGGCGAACTGGCCTGTCTGTATGTGAGCAAGGCGCACGAAAACCAGGGCTACGGACGCAAGCTCATGGCATTCGTCGAAAACCTCGCCCGCGAAAAGGGCCTCACCACCCTCTTCGCGCTCTCGACCCAAGCCATCAACTTCCTGCAACAAAAAGGCGGCTTCCGCGAGACCGGCCTCGAGGCCCTCCCCGCCGCGCGGCGCGAGCGGCTCGAGGCCAGCGGACGCAACTCGCGCGTGCTGGTGAAGCCGCTCGTGAAATAATGGAGGACGTCCACACCCACTTCTTGGCGCTGGACTGGATCGTCCTCGCGGCCTACCTCGGACTCACCACATGGATCGGCCACGCGCTGCGCGGGTCGCAGTCCACGGTCAAAGATTTCTTCCTCGCCGGCCGCTCGCTTCCCTGGCCGGCGGTTTGCGGGTCGATCATCGCCACCGAGATCAGCGCCATCACGTTTGTGGGTGTGCCGGGCATGGTGTTCGCGGCGGGCGGGGATTTCACCTACCTGCAATGGGGGATCGGCTCGATCCTCGCGCGGATCATCGTCGGCATCTGGTTCGTGAAGGTTTTCTACGAACGCGGGATTTTCAGCCCGTATGATTACATGCAGGCGCGTCTCGGAGCCGGCGCGCGGACGTTCACAACCTGCCTGTTTTTTGCGGGTTCGGTGCTCGGGCAATCCGTTCGATTGCTCGTGACGGCCCTGATTTTGTGGACGGTGACCGGCCTGCCGTTCGAGGTGTGCATCGTGATCATCGGGGCCTTCGCGGTGGTGTGGACGCTGATGGGCGGCATGACGACCGTGATCTGGACCGACGTGATCCAGTTTGTGGTTTTTGTGGGCAGCGGGCTGCTGGCCCTGGGCGTCCTGCTCTTTGAAATCGGCGGACTCCCGGCCTTCCTCGAACAGGCCGCCGCCGCCGGGAAATTGCGCGTGCTGAATCTTTCCACCAATCCCGACGTGCAATTCACGCTCTGGGTGGGCCTGCTCGCCATGCCATTCCAGAACCTCGCCGCATTCGGAACCGACCAACTCAACGCGCAGCGGATGTTCTGTTGCCGGTCGGTGTCGGACGCCTCGAAGGCGATCATTTGGAGTTCGGTCTCCCTGCTTGTGACCATGCTCATGCTCGCGGTGGGGGCCGCGCTCTGGGTTTACTACGCCCAGCATCCGCCCACGCCGGCCGCCGCCGCGCTTTTCCAGAAGGATGCCGATTCCGTCTTCCCGGTCTGGATCACAACCGTGCTTCCGCCGGGGGTCACCGGCCTTGTGCTGGCGGGCGCCTTCGCGGCGGCGATCTCGAGCCTCGACTCCGCCCTCGCGGCGCTCGCGCAAACCTCCCTCGCCCTCGTGCACGGACGCCGCGGCCTGGAAGATTCCGACCAGCGCCGCCTCATCCGGCAATCCCGCATCGCCGTCGTGGCATGGGGGGCCGCCCTTGTCCTCGCGGCGATCGGCCTCCAGGCCATCCGCGGGCATATCAACCTGCTAAGCCTCGCGTTCGGGATGGTCACCTACACCTACGGTCCGTTGCTGGGCGCGTTCCTGCTGGCGCTGAGCCCGTTCCGGCGCGACATCCGGGGAATCTGGATCGGCGCGGCGCTTTCGATTTTGCTCGTGCTCTGGGTGAGGCCCGACCTCTACAACCTGCTCGCGGCATGGGGCGCGCTCACGCCCGAGGCGGCCTCCGCCCTGCGCCCGAAAATTTCCTTCGCATGGCTTTATCCGGTGACCTGCCTCCTCACGCTCGGCTGCGGCATCCTCTTCGGCAGACCTCCGAAGGAGACGCAGGAAGCGCACAGCAGATCCTGAACGCCTTCCAGATCCAGCTTGCTTGTGCAAGAACTTGAAAGTTGGTGAAAGTTGGGGTCAGTGTGCAATTTCTTTCTTACTACATAAAATCGGTTCCCGACGAGGCCCGCGAACGCGCCGGACTCACACAAGCAGCTCTTGCCCGGAAAATTGGAACGACGCAGATTGCGGTTTGCCGTTACGTGCCGCTGTGATCGCCAACCGAAAAACCTGACGCTTTCGACTTTGGGAAAAGTCGCCTGCGCAATGAGCATGAGACACGTTGTAAAGTTGTCTTGATCGGGGCGGAAACATGACCCGAGCATTTGAATTTCTTTGCAACCCATGACATCCCCCCCGTTGAGCATTGCCTGGTCCATCGCCGGAATCGAGGCTGCCGGGTTTGTCTCCACCCTCCCGTCATTTTGAATCTCTTCCCCGAAGTGCTGCTGCCCGACACGGAATACATCGAGCGCATCAAGCGCCACTACCGGAGTTTCCGGGCAACCGTCGATAACCCCGAGCACTGGTGAAGACGGCGTTGTAGCGCGGTTGTCGGTTCAAGGTGGCATCGGCCCGCGGAGCCCGTCGGCTCCGATCGCGTTGGCGAGGGCGGCGAGGGCGGTCGAGTGGGCGGCGACGGCTCCGGCGCGCGCGGATTTCGAGTCGGCGAGGCGGGTGCGGGCCGCGTCGAATGCGGCGATGTCGAGGAGGTCGTTTTTGAAAGCGGCCTCGGCGGCGGCGAAGGATTCCTCGCCGGCCGCGACAAGGCTCTCGGTATAGGCGACTTCGCGGGAGGCGGCGAATTGGTCGTTGAAGGCGGACCAGACATCGTTGGATGCGCGGAGGCGGGCGTCGTCGAGGGCGGCGCGGGCGGCTTCGGTTTCGGCTTTGCGGCGGCGGAGGCGTTCGGTGCGCTCGAATCCGTCGAAGAGGTCCCATCCGACCTCGAGGAACGCGGTGTAGCCGTTGAGGTGCTCGCCGTAGCGGCCCGCCACCTTGCCGTCCTTCGCGTCGTAGCGGAACGACTCGCTGGAATAACTCGCCGAAATCCGCACCTCGGGCCAGAAATCGGCCCGCGCGCGCCGTTCGCCGGCCTCGGCCGCCCTCACATCCGCCGCCAGCGCGAGCAGGTCGGGACGGCCCGCCACCGCAAGGTCGATCAGGTGCCCGACATCGGCCAGCAGACCCGCCGCCGGGGGCGGGCCGTCGCCGGCGGGAATTTCCAGCGGCGTATTGGCGGGCAGGCCCGCCGCCACGCAGAGCGCGCCGCGCGTGTTGCGGACGGCGGCCTCGGCGGCGGCGACTTCGTATTCGCTCTCGCGAGCGGCCCGCACGGCTTCGGCGACCTGGGGGTCGTCGGCGAGTCCGGCGGCGGCTTCCCGGTGAATGGTCTCCAAGTCGGTGGCGGCCGAGTCGCGGGCGACGCGCGCGGCGGCGAGGCTCCAGACGGCGGCCTCGTGGGCGAAATACGCGCGCTGGACGGCGAAGACGACATTTTGAAGATTGCGGTCGAAGGCGAATCCGGCGGCGTCCATCGCGGCCAGGGTGCGGTTCACATCCGACGCCCGTCTGCCGAAATCGAGGAGGACGTATTCGAGGGCGAGCGTGGCGGTTACGCTCTGACGGTGGAAATTATCGGGCGCGGTGGCGGCGGGAGTGTAGCCGCGGTCGGCTCCGCCGGAGAACGAAGCCATGAGGCGCGGCCAATACGGAGCACGCGCCTCGCCGACCGCCGACTCGGCGGCCAGCGCGCGGAACCACGCCGCCCGCGTGGAGGGGTTGTTGGAAAGGGCCGCCGCCACAAGATCCCCGAGATCGCGCTTGGCGGACGGCGGTTCGCCGCGGGCGGACGCGCCCAAGAATGCGATTGCGAGCGCCGCCCGGAAAAGGGTAGGTAATCTCATGGCCCATGGACATCCTCGCCACAATCTCCCCGGCGATCAAGCCCGCCGGTAGCCCGCTTGTCGCCATCGCGGGCGCGTATTTCCCGGCATGGCTCGCCGCCGTGCTTGGCGGCATGGTTCTTGCCACGCTGTTGCGATGGGTGCTTGCGCGCCTTTTGCTGGCGGACGTGCTCGAGCCGGGTCCTGTGATGGTGCCCGTGCTGTTCGTGGCGTGCTCGTGTTTTGTGTGGCTGGCCTTTTTTTCCGCCGGATGAAAATCGCGCGACCGATGGCGGCGGTTCTTTTGCGGGTCGCGGTGATTTTTGCCGCGATGGTCGGCGGATGGCTGGTCTGGCGCGACCTGTCGATTTTTCCCCGCACCGAGGACGCCGTGATCATCGCGAACATCACCGGTGTCGCCCCGCAGGTCGCGGGGGCGATCACGTCGATCAAAGTCGCCGACAACGCGCGCGTGAAACGCGGGGATCTCCTCTTTGAAATCGACGACCGGCCGTATCGCGCCGAGGCCGAACGCGCGCGGGCGCGGCTCGAACTCGTGCGGCTCGAAGTGCGCGCGCTCGAGGACGAAATCGCCGCCGCGCGCGCCGCGCTCGACGACCGCCGCGCGCGGGCGGCCTACGCGGCCGACCACGCCGCGCGTGTCGCGAAGTTGCTCGAAGGAAAATTCGCCTCGCCCGACCGGGTCCAGCGGGCCGAATCCGAAGCCCGCAGCGCGGAGGCACTCGTCCGCGAGAGCGAGGCCGCCCTGCGCCGGGCCGAGAACAACCTCGGTCAGACCCCCGGAGGAAACACGCGCGTCGAGGAGGCCGCCGCCGCCCTGCGCGACGCCGAACTGCGGCTCTCCTACTGCAAGGTCTTCGCGCCCTGCGATGGTCTCGTCAACAACCTCCGCATCGTTCCCGGCGCTTATGCCGCGGCCGGCGAGGAAATGTTTTCCATCCTCGACGACTCGGTCTGGTTCGCACTCGCCAATTTCCGCGAAAGCGACCTCGCGCGCATCCGGGCGGGTCAGCGCGCCCGCGTGTTCCCGATGGCCGGCGGAGGCGCGGTCGCCGGACGGGTCGAGGGCATCGCCTCGGCGGTGGTCCCGCTGGCGGACCCTCCGGCCGCCGCGCCGGGCGGGCAGGGCGTGCTCGAGCGGGTGCGGCCGACGTTTGATTTCATCCAGCTCGCGCAGAGGTTTCCCGTGAGGATCACGCTGGAGGGCGGGGCCGACCTTCGCTCGGGGGGGAAGGCGGCGGTGGTGGTGGAAACCGACGGACAGGCGGATTCGCCGCCGGCCGAAGTCCCCCGCGATTTTGTGCCGCCCGCGCCCGGCGGCTGAACTCCCCGAGTCCCAACCCGAACACTCCTCTTCGATGGGCGGCTCCTCTATCTCGAATGCGCGGACTCCGGGACACGCCGCCCTGCGAGCGGCGGGATCCGCCGGTCTCGCGGCGCTTCTGGTAGGCATCGCCGGCCTGCCGCAGCCCTTCCTTGCCGTTCTGGCCACGACCCTGCTCAACCCGCTCGATGAATCCCCGGGCGAAATTCCTCGACGGCTCGGGGGCGCGTGGGCGGGCACGCTCCTCGGCGCGGGCATCCTCACGCTTTTTCCCGAACAACCCTGGTTTGCATTTCCCACACTCGCCATCGCGGGCGGACTGGCCGCGCGCCGGGCCGCCGCCCGGCTCGGCCACGGAGCCGCGACCGTCTTTGCGATGGGGCTCGGCGCGTCGTTTCCGGCGGGTGCCATCCATCCGGCCATCGGCCCGGCCCTCGCGCACGCGGGCTCGCTTTCACTGGCGATTGTGGCGGTCGGAGTGGTTGCCGCCCTCGCGCCCCGGCCGCGCGTGGCGGGGTCATCCGGCCCGCGTGGGCGGATGGATCCGATCGGCGGGGGTCCGCGTCCCTATGCCTTCGGCGTCGCGCTTTCGGTGGCGGTGGTTTTCGGAATGCTGGTTTTTCCGTCCGACGTGGTTCCGCTCAGTGTCTGTGCGGCGGTGACGGCGCTGAAATTTTGCGACGGCGGGCCTCCCGCCGACGCGGGGTGGCGGGGTGGCGGGGCGGTTTTCGGCGGGGTGGCGGGGGCCGTTTTTGTGGTGCTGGTTTCCAGCGTGGAAAGCCTGCCGGTTTTCCTGCTCGGTTTGTCGGCCGTCCTTGGCGGACTCGAATTTCTCGCCGGCCGGTCCGGCGGGCGGGCGGGTGCGTGGCGGCAGGCGGCGGGGGTCTTCGCGGTGGCGGCGACGATCTTTCCCGCACCGGCGGGGGATGTGGCGGACGTGGTGGTGCGGGCGGCGGCGGTGGTGGCGGGATTTTTAGTGGCGGCGGGCGTGGCGCTTTTGTCCGGCCCGCCGGTTCGCGGCGCGCTTGCACGCCCCCCGCGCATGGCCCATGATAACGCGACCACATGAAAAACCCGCCATTCGCGCCCATCCCCGAGATTCTTCAGGAACTCCGCAAAGGACGCATGGTCATCGTCACGGATGACGCCGACCGCGAAAACGAGGGCGACCTCGTCATCGCCGCCGCCAAAGCCACCGCCAAAGCCGTCAACTTCATGGCGACCCATGCCCGCGGCCTCATCTGCGCGCCCATCACCGAGGAACGCGCCCGCCAGCTCGGCCTCCAGCGCATGGTCGCCCACAACCGCGAAATCTATAAAACCGACTTCACCGTTTCGGTGGACGCCGCGGCGGGCATCTCGACCGGCATCAGCGCCCGCGACCGCGCCGCCACCATCCGCGTCCTCGCCAGCCCGGCCGCCCAACCATCCGACCTCGTCCAGCCGGGCCACATTTTTCCGCTCCAGGCCAAGCCGGGCGGGGTCCTTCGCCGGGCGGGCCACACCGAGGCGGCGGTCGATCTCGCGCGCCTGGCCGGCCTTGATCCCTCGGGGGTCATTTGTGAAATTTTGAATCCCGACGGCTCGATGGCGCGCCTGCCCGACCTCAAGAAATTTGCGGCCGCGCACGGGCTCAAGATTTGTTCGATCGAAGATTTGATCGGATACCGGCGCACGCGCGAGCGGCTCGTCGAGCGCGAGCAGACCATTTTTCTGCCCACCGATTTCGGCGATTTCGACCTCCACCTCTACCGGTCGAACGTGGACGACGGCCACCACCTGGCCCTCGTCAAGGGCAGCATACGCCCCGACCATCCGACCCTCGTGCGCGTGCACAGCGAATGCCTCACCGGCGACGTGTTCGGTTCCCGCCGCTGCGATTGCGGGTCCCAGCTCCACGAGGCCATGCGGCGCATCGCCGAGGAGGGCTCCGGCGTGCTGGTTTATATGCGCCAGGAGGGCCGCGGGATCGGCCTCGGGCCCAAGATCCATGCCTACAAATTGCAGGAGGACGGCCTCGACACCGTCGAGGCCAACGAGCGCCTCGGCTTTCCGATGGACCTCCGCGACTACGGCCTCGGCGCGCAGATCCTCGCCGACCTCGGGGTCCATCAAATCCGGCTCCTCACCAACAACCCGCGCAAGGTCGTCGGCCTCGAAGGCCACAACCTCGAAATCGTCGAACAACTCCCCATCATTTCCAAACCCAACCCCCACAACGCCCGCTACCTCGAAACCAAAAAAACCAAAATGGGCCACCGGCTCTGACCGCCCGTGATCCTCCACCCGGCCGCAAGTTTCCTCGCGCGGTGGACGCTCCGCCTTGTCGCGGTGGCCGTCTTCGCGGGCATCCCCGCCGCGCTCGTGACCGCCAAATACGCCGGCATCGGGTTCGGCATGCCGACGCTCGTCGGCGAGGCGCTCAGCGGTGGACCCGTGCGCGTCGAAGTGGGAAGGCTCGCCTTTGATCCCGCCGAGGGCCTCGTCGCCGAAAAGGTGCGGCTGGTCTCCAAAAACCAACCCGGCCGCACGCTGGCCACCATCGACCGGCTTTCGGTCTCCCCGAACCTCGCCGCGCTCGCCGACCGCAGGATCGTCATCGACCGGGCCGCCCTCGCGGGAGCCCGCGCGGAGATCCCGGTCTCCGCGCCCGATGGCGGGCCCGAACGCCGGCTGGCCCTGGAGGACGTCACGGCCGAGTTGTTTCTCCAGGGCGGGACAACCCGTGTCCCTTACTTTGCCGCCGAGGTGCAGGGGATCCGTGTGCGGGCGTCCGGCGAACTCGCCGGACTCGACCGCCCGATCCCCAAAGCCGGCGGCGGGGCGGGCGGCGCGGGCGATTCCGCGAGGTGGCTTTACCGGGCGCTGGACGCTCTGGCAGGCGTGCGATTCGACCAGGCCGCCCCGCCCACGCTGGAATTCACCTTCGGCGGCGACCTTGCGGACCCCGGATCGCTTGCGGTGGACCCCTTCTCCCTCACATCGGGGAAAATTTCCGGCAAGGACTGGTCGGTCGATGGCATCGAGGCCTCGGGGGGCTGGGCAAACGGACGGCTCTCGCTCAACCGGCTGGCAATCCAGGGCGAGGGTGGCGGACGCCTGCAATTGTGGGCCGTGATGGCCAACGGGACGGTCGAATTCGAGGCCGAGAGTTCGTTGGACCCCGCCGGCTTGCGCGGCATCCTCCCGTTTCCCAAGGTGCTCGGCGACCTCCGGCTGAACGACCCGCCGGGGCTGGTTGTGCGGGGGAGCGCGCCGGTGGCGCGTCCGGCCGATGCGCGGCTTTCCGGCGAGATCACCCTCGGTCGCTTCGGTTTCCGGGGGGTGGATTGTGATTCCCTGCACACGGAATTCGCATGGCGGGACCGCTCGCTCTTTGTGCGCGAGGCGCGCCTGCGCGCGGGCGGCGGGGAGGTCACGGCCGACGTGCTCACGAAGCCGGGCGATTTCCGTTTGCAGGCGCGGAGCGACATTCTGCCGACTCTGGTGGCTCCGGTGCTCGACGCGCGGGCGCGCGAGATTGTCGATGCGATGGAATTCCGCGAACCGCCGCTGGTCACCGTGAGCCTCCGGGGGACCTCGCCATCGATGGCGCAGATCCAGGGCGCGGGGCGCATCCGGCTCGGCCGCACCGCGCTGCGCGGGGTCTGGCTCGAGCATGCGGAGACCCCGTTTGAGATCGCGCGGGGGGCCATCACCTACCGGAATTTCAAAATCCAGCGCAAGCAGGGCTCCGGCACGGGCACGTTCACCTACGACTTCGCGCGGCAGCTCATTCGTCTGGAGGACGTCCACTCGACGATGGACCCCTACGAGACGATGATGTGGATCGATCCGAAAATCGCGCAGAGCATCAAACCCTACCGCTTCCGGAAAAACCCGGCCATCGACGCCGAGGGCACGGTGTATATGAAGGAACTTTCCCGCAACGACATGCGGCTGAAGGTCTCCGCGCCGGGCGGTGTCGATTACGATCTGCTCGGCAAAACCCTCAACTTCGGCGACACCCGCGCCGACGTCCACATCGACGGCGCGTCGGTCAAAGCCAACGTCACCCGCGCGGCCCTCTTCGGCGGCCAAGCGCGTGTGCGGGCGAATATCTCGGTCGATCCCGCGAAGCCGGTCTTCGAGGCCGACACCTCGCTCACCCGGGCCGACTTCGCCAAAATCACCAAGCTCTACTTCGACTTCGACACCTCGAAGGGCCTCGTGAGCGGCACGTATAAATTCTCCGCCCGCATGGGCAACGAGTCCGACATGAAAGGCTCGGGCAGTGTGCGTGTCGAGGACGGCAATGTCTTCGCCATCCCCCTCCTCGGACCTCTCTCCGATATCCTCAACTCGATCATCAAAGGAGCCGGCTACGAGGCCGCGCGCCTCGCCACCGCCGACTACACGATCGCCGATCAGAAAATCCACACCGACAACCTCGTCATCGAAGGCCGCGGATTCAGCCTCTACGGCTATGGCGATATTTTCTTCACCCGCGACAAAATGGACCTCTCGGTGCGCATCAACGCGCGGGGCATTCCCGGTATCGTGCTTTTCCCCGTAAGCAAGTTGTTCGAATACGTCTCGACCGGCTCGGTCTCCAACCCCGAGTGGCGTCCGAAACTCATCCCCCGCATCAAGCCCCATTCGCCCTGACTTCCCCAATCCACCCGGAGAAAGGAAACGCGCGGAAGAGGCGGGGTCCGTCCGAACCGAAATGTCGGCTCACACGGAGGTTCGTCCTCCCGGCGTTGACGGCATGAGCGGATTCGGAACTCGCCTGGGGAGTGGACACGGGGGCCGGGGTCGGATACGGGTGGGGAATGGAAGGAGGTAGCCTTGAGCCAAATGGGTGAGAGAGATCGATCGGGAGCGGGTGGAGGCACTGTGCTTTTTCTGGTGCTCTCCGGGCTCGCGCTTCTGCGGGTGTGGGCGGTGTTGTGGGGCGAGGTGGGGGGCGCGAACGCGTATTACCGCCTGTGCGCGGGCCTTCCGGCGCCGGCGTATTTCGATGGTCCGGCGGGGACGGCCATGCTGGTGCGGGTTTTTTCGGGGATGGGGGACGCGTGGTTGTTGCTGGGTCCGCTCTGGGCGGTGGCGGCGACTCTCGCGCTTGTCCACTTCGGGAGCCGGGTGGCGGATCCGCGCGGGGCGGCGGGGGCCGCGGTGGTAATGAATGTATTGCCCGCCTTCAATGCCGAGGCCTTGGTGGCCGGGCCGGTGCTTCCGGCGCTCACATTCAGCCTGCTGGGGGCCTCGTTCGTATGGGACGCCTCGCGCGGGCAGAGCCCCCGGATATTTTCCTGGTTCGCGGCGGGAACCGCCTTTGCCGGAGGCGCGCTTTTCGCATACTGGGCCGCGCTTTTCGGACTCGCGGCCGGGCTGGTGCCGCTGGCAAGGCCCTCCGGCCGTCGGATGGAAAATTTTGCGGGGCTGGCGTGGATCGTGATCGCGCTGGCGGGGGTGCTCCGGGCGCCCTGGATTTGGAACGCGGAGCGCGAGTTTATTCCGGTCGCGGGGTGGACCCTGCGCGGGTTGATCCAGCCCGACTGGCCGGCGCTGGGGGCCGGGTTGGTGGACTTTCTTGCGGGGATCTCGCCGGTGATTGCGATCACGGCCTGTGTGGTGTTTGTGCGTGTGGTGGCGGGATGCCGGGGTGCGGGTCCGGCGGGTTTTGTGGCGGCGGTGGCGGCTCCGGGGGTGCTTCTGGGCGGGTTGGCGGTTTACCGGGGCTGGGACGCCGGGATCGCGGCGCTGCCTGCCGTGGCGTTGGTGCTCCCTTCGGCATGGGTCGCATTGGAACGCGGGCGGGCGATTTTGTGGGCGGGGGCGGCGCTGGCGGTCGCGTTTTCCGTGCCGGTTTACACGGGCATCGTGCGCGGGAACGGGCTGATGGCGGAGACCGCCGCGCATGTGCTCGCGCTGGACGACTCGCTTTCGGGCGAGATTCCGGGCGGGTTGTTCCACATCGCCGGGGATGCCGGGCTGGCGGCCTCGCTCGGATATCAAATCCGGAATGCGATCGTGCCGCCCGAGGGGCACCCGCCGGTTTACGAACTCGAATCGCAGGCGATCACGAGCCAGTTCGCCTACTGGCCGTCGTATGCGGATTTTGTGGAGGCCGTGCGGCCGTCCGACGAATTTTTTACCGAATCGAAGGCCGGGAATCCCTTCGAGGGCCACTCGGCGGTGTATGTCGGACGCGAGGGTCCGGCCGGCCTCCCGCAGGCGGTGAAGGGGGCCTTTTCCGACGTGCAGATCGTTCGCGAGGCGGGCCCCCCCGAGGATCGGCTTTACATCTACCTCTGCCTCGACTACCAAACGATGCCTTTGTGAGCAAACCCGATTTTTCGGTCGTCGTTCCGCTTTTCAACGAAGAGGACAACGTCGGCATCCTTCAAGACGAAATCTCCGCCGCACTCGGCGGGCGCAATTACGAGCTCATCCTGGTGGATGACGGCTCGACCGACGCGACTGTCGCGCGCATCCGCCGGGACCCGGCGACCCGTGTGATCCGCTTCGCGTCCAACGCGGGCCAGAGCGCCGCGATGATCGCCGGCATGCGCGCGGCGGCGGGTTCCCGCATTGTGCTCCTCGACGGCGACCTGCAAAACGACCCCGCCGATATCCCGCGCCTGCTCGACGAAATCGAGCGGGGGGCCGACCTCGTGTGCGGCTACCGCGCGAGGCGCCGCGACACCCTCGTGAAGCGCCTCACCAGCCGGATCGCCAATTTTGTGCGCAGCCGGTTCGTGGGCGACGGCATCCGGGACACCGGCTGCACGCTCAAGGCGATGCGGGCGGCCTGCGTGGAATCGCTCGTCCCCTTCAAGGGGGTCCACCGCTTCATCCCCGCGCTGGTCAAAAACGCGGGGTTCCGGATTGTCGAGATCCCGGTCAACCACCGCGCGAGGCGCTTCGGCACAAGCAAATACGGGCTCGGAAACCGGGCGGTAAAAGCCACCACCGACATGCTCGGCGTGCGCTGGCTGCAATCGCGGCGGATCTCGCCCTCGGCCGCGCGGGAGGACGGCGCGGCGTGACCGGATTGTTGCTGCGGCGCGTTGCGGCGCTTGTCGGCGTTTTGTTCTGCGTGGTCACGATCACGTTTTTTCTCATCCGCGTGTCGCCGGGCGGCCCGTTCGATGCCGAGAGGAAAATTCCGCCGGCCATCGAGAAACAGCTCCTCGCCAAATACAAATTGGACGGCCCGCTCTGGCAGCAATACACATCGTATCTGGCCGACCTCGCAAGGGGCGATCTGCGGCTCTCGACGAAATACCGGAACCGCTCGGTGGCCGAGATCCTTGCGCAGACCCTGCCGGTAACGATGACGCTCGGCGCCTGCGCGTTCACCCTCGCGGTGGTGTTCGGGACCGTGCTGGGGGTCACCGCCTCGCAGGGCGGGGCGAAGGATTTTCTGGCGATGCTGGCTGCGTTGGTGGCGGTCTCGCTGCCCTCGTTTTTGATCGGGCCGGTGTTGATCCTTGTCTTCGGGATCTGGCTGGGCTGGCTGCCCGTGGGCGGATGGGGGACGCTTCCGGCCCTGGTGCTTCCCGCAGTGACCCTCGCCGCGCCTTATGTGGCCTACATCGCGCGCATCCTGCGCGGGAGCATGATCGAAACGCTGGGGCAGGATTTCATCCGCACGGCCCGCGCCAAGGGAGTGCGCGAGCGCACCGTGCTCTACCGGCACGCGCTGCGGGTCGCCATCCTGCCGGTCGTGTCGTTTCTCGGTCCGCTGGCGGCGCATTTGCTGACCGGCTCGATCGTGGTGGAGACCCTCTTTCATATCCCGGGGGCGGGCGGGTTCTTTGTGAATTCGATTTTGAACCGCGACGGGTTCCTGCTCGGCGGGGTGGTGATTGTCTATTGTGCGATGCTTGTGATTTTCAACATGCTCGTCGATATGGCCTACGGCCTGCTCGATCGGAGGATCCGGCTCGATGGATGAATCCCGCGGGGCGGGCGCTTTCCTCGAACGGCCGGTAGCGGTCGGCGCGCTGGCGGTATTGGCCGTTCTCGCCGCCGCGTCGATCGCCGGACCGTTTTTTCTGCCGCCTTCCTACGCCGAGCCGGGCCCGCTTTCCTTCGCTCCGCCGTCGGCCGCGCATCCGTTCGGGACCGATATCAACGGGCGGGATATTCTTTACCGGGTGCTCTCCGGCGGCCGTGTGTCGTTGTTTGTGGGCTTTTGCGGGGCCGCCGTGAGCCTTGTGATCGGAACGGCCTACGGGCTCGTCGCGGGGTATGCGGGCGGGCGCATCGACGCGTTGATGATGCGGGTGGTGGACGTGCTGTATTCCGTTCCCCGGTTGGTGTTCATCCTTGTGTGTATCAATGCCTTCGACGCGAGATTGCGCGAATTCGCATCCGGGATGGGATGGGACTGGCTGGTCTCGTCGTCCCGGCTCGCGGTGCTGGTGGTTGCTCTGGGAGTCATCGAGTGGCTCACCCTGGCGCGGATTGTGCGCGGCCAGACGCTCGCGTTGAAGAACCGCCAGTTTGTGGCGGCGGCGGCGGCCCTCGGCCAGTCCCACGTGCGGATCCTGCTGCGGCATATCCTGCCGAACCTCGCCGGCGTGATTATGATTTATCTCACCCTCACCGTGCCCGCGGTGATCATCGACGAATCGTTCCTGAGCTTTCTGGGTCTCGGTGTGCAGGCTCCGCAGGCCAGCTGGGGATCGCTGCTCGCCGACGGCGCGTCCGCGCTCAATCCTGTCAAAATCCGCTGGTGGCTGGTGGTGTTTCCCGCCGTGACGATGGGATTTGCCCTGCTCGCGCTGAACTTCCTCGGCGACGCGCTGCGCGACGCCCTCGACCCGCGCGACCGGCGGTGATGTCCCGAAACTGACAAGACCCGCGTTCATTCCCTCGTGATCGCGGAACGTGTTTCGGGGGGAGCCGCAGACTGCTCCGCAGCCGATCAGGGAAGCACGATCTTAAGCGAGGGGAACCACTGCCGGAAACCGTCCGCATTGCGCGTGACAAGGCCTTGGAATCTCATCGCAAACCCGCCGATGAGCACGTCCGCCACCGGTCACTCCCCGGCCCGCAGTTCCCGCATCCACTCCGAGGCTCGGCCCTTGTCCCCGCGCAGCTTCGGCCCATAGCCCAGCACCTTCAGCGGATCGGGCTGTCCGCCGCCTTCCACCACCACCCGGCACTCGGAAGCCATGAAGACAAAGGAATGAGAATCCGCCGGGAGCCTGCCGGATGGGCCGGATGGCCGGGGATTCAACGCGGGGTTTTGAGGAGCCTCTGCCGGAGGGTTTCGTAAATCGGCGGGCCCTTGAGCGCGGTGGCGGACGCGGCGGCACCGAAGCAGGCCAGCATGACGGGCACGATCAATTGCGGAGTGGCGGTCATTTCCACGATGAGGATGGTTCCGGTGAGCGGAGCGCGCACCACGCCGGTGAAGAAGGCGGCCATCCCGGCCACCGCGAGCGCGTGCGCGGGCACGCCGAAAAATTCCCCTGCGGGAGCCGCAAGAAACCCGCAGGCCGATCCCACAAGCAGCAACGGCGCGAACAACCCGCCCGGCGTGCCCGCCGCGTAACTCGCGGGCCCGAGCACCCACCGCAGCGCCAGCAATACGACCACCAGCGACCATGGGGTCCCCCCAGCCAGCAGCGTCTGATTCATCGCATCCCCGCCCCCGACCCACACCGGCGCGAACCAACCCACCAGCCCGACCGCACCGCCCACCATGCCGGCGCGCACTTCGGGGGTCAGCCTTCGCAGCCCGGCCACAAGGTCCATGCAGAAGAGCGTGGTGCGATTGTAAAAGACCCCCAGCACGCCCAGCAGGATCCCTAAAACCAAAAAAATCACTCCGGCCGCAAACCCGTTCGCCTCCCCCGCCGCGACCGAGAAGTCCGGCGCATTGCCGAGCATCGCCCGCGAAACGGAAACCGCCGCCGCGCACGCGAGAAAGACCGCCATTGCCAGACGCAGGCCGAACCGGCCGGAGAGTTCCTCGAAAACAAACGCGGCCCCGCCGAGCGGGGCGTTGAAAGCGACGGCGAGTCCGGCCCCGGCGGCCGCCGCTTGCAGGTCGCGGCCGGCTTGCGGATCCACGCCGAGGCGTTCCGCGCATTCCGAGCCGATGGTGGCGCCCATTTGGACGGTCGGGCCTTCGCGACCCAGCGCGAGGCCGGCTCCGCCGATGGCGAGGAGTCCGCCGAGGAACTTGACGGGAACCACCATCCACGGGGCGCGTTCCGCCTCGCCGCGCACAACCGCCTCGACGTGCTGGACACCGCTCCCCGCCGCCAATGGCGAGAACCGCACCAACCAGCGCGCCAGCGCGGCCGCAAGCGCGGAAACCGCCACCGCCGCCGCCCACCCCCACCACGGGACCCCGCCCAGCCGGACGGAAAGCGCCGCCCGCGAGGGTTCGGCCCAATCGAGGGCGGCGCGAAAGCACCCGCCCACCAGACCGGTGAGGACACCGGAGAGGACGGCCGCGGCCGACAAACGAAAAAGCCCGGTTTCCCCTGCGGGAGCCGACTGGTCGGCCGGAAGGCCTTTCATCGGCTAATCGGGCCGCACGAGCGGACCGGGGAGGATGGTCACGCGCGCGCCTTTTCCGACTGTCTCGTAAAGCGCGATGACATCATCCGAGCGCATGCGGATGCACCCGTAGCTGGCGGGTGTGCCGATCGTGCGTTCCTCCGGCGTGCCATGGATGTAAATGTAGCGGTCGTAGGCGTTGCGGTTGCGATCCTCGCGTCCTTCGAGCCAGAGAATGCGGGTCACGATCGGGTCGCGGCCGGGCGCGTTCGGAGGGAGGACCTCGCCGGTGGGCTTGCGCGATTTGAAGACGGATCCCGACGGCAATCCGTCCCCGATTTTTTCTTTCACCCGCAATTCCCCGACCGGCGTGGCATACGAGCCGTGTCCGTCGCCGAGGCCGAACTTCGATGTCGAGACCGGGTAGAACGCCACCGGCTCGCCGTCCCGGAGGACCGCCATGCGCTGGTCGGCCGCGCTCACCACGATGTGGTGCCGCCGGTCGCCCGCGCAACCCGCCAGGACGACCATCGCAAAAATTCCGAAAATCGCCGCGCGCATCCGGGTCAGTCCGGGTCGGCCGGGGTCGGGGACGCGGCGGGGTCGGGCAGCTTGTAAAGCGACTGCGCGGCCTGGTCGGTCGCGTTGAATTCGCCGCCCGCGAGCGCCGAGGCGGTCCCCACCGGGGCGACGGCCGAAACCGGCCCGTCGATCTCGCCGCGCGGGGGGAGCGGCTCGTTGTCGAGGGTGCCGTCGGTGTTGATGCGCGCGAGGCTGATGCGCTGGCGGCCGGCGATCTGCGAAAATTTTCCGCCGATGACCGTCTTGCCGTCGGCCTGGACGGCGATAGCGAGCACGGGGCCGCTGGCTCCGATCGAGCCCTTGCTTGCGAAAGATTCGTCCACCGAGCCGTCCGGCCGGTAGAGGGTCACGTTTTGCACGTTCTTCCCGCCGGCCTGCGTGAAGGCCCCGCCGACGACAATCGAACCATCCGGGCGGATCGCGAGGGCCGCCACACGGCCGTTCGTGCCCGCGATCACCGAGTCGGCAAACGTGCGGTCGAGCGTGCCGTCGGGATTGAGCCGCGCGAGGTTCGAACGGGGGACTCCGTTGACCGACTCGAAATTCCCGCCAATGACGATCTTCCCGTCGGCCTGCACCGCGATGGCCTCGACCGACCCGTTGACGCCCTGCGCCCCGCCCCACGCCGATTGCGAAACCACCCGCCCGTCCTGGGCGAAAGCCGACACCACCGTGAGCATCCCCGCCGCCACCCATGCATGAGTCTTCATCGGCCCAATCAAATCTTTGCGGCAGGAAATGTCAATTCGCCGCCCCGCCCCCGAATCCGCGCGCAACGCCAGAGCCGGGAGGGCGAACCTCCGTGTGAGCCACAATTTCGGCTCGGACAGCCGACCGAAGGGAGACAGGGTTTCCGAAGGAAAGAGCGAAGCCACCAAAGCCGCGCCCCCCCCGGGACGGAGCCTCGCCCTCCCTCGCGTTATCGATGGGTTGGAAATCCGGCTTCCCTCGCGTTTGTGTTCTTATGCCTGCGGATTTTTTGGGGGGTGACCCTTTGTGAATTCCGGCTTACTGGATTTCTAATGAAAGTTACGTGTTCCGTGTTGTTTATGAAGTCTTCGAGCAAGTCGTGAGATCTCTGAAACCCTGACACCCAATGTCCACCCTCCCCTTGCACAACCCGGAGCGAACCAAAAACGGTAGCCAAAACCGTTCGCGGTTCGGTAAACCGGGGATTCCTCTCTACCCCCAAGACAGAATCGAAACTGGCGTCTGACGGGTTGGCTGGCATGGATTCTGACCATGTCCTTGCTCGGGTTTGGCGGGATGGGAAGGCGGAAAATCTCTGAAAATCAGGGGCATCGGAAGCGATCAGGCCCAACCATGCGGCAATTCTCGGTTCGGTTCCGGGACGAATGGTGCCCGAGTCCAACCCTCTCCCGAACCGGAGAAACCGGCGGATGCCCCCCGACCCGCCATGTGGTGGATCGCCCGGCGGCTGTGACGATTTTGGATTGAATCCGCCGAGAAACTGTCCATTATGCATAGGTATGAGTCAAAGACCCCTCAGATCGCGCCAGCCGGTTCCCGGCGGTGACGTGCAGCGCATCTCCCTGATGATCGGTGGAGACGACCGCGCCTCGATTGAACGCATCGCGAACGAAAAACGCGTCAGCCTAGCGTGGGTGGTCCGGGATGCGGTGACCCGTTATCTCTCTCTCCCGGAAAACACACCTCAGCCGCAAAAATCTCAGGGGTGACGCCCCGTAGATGTCCTACCCTGAATGATATGGACCAAGGCTTGCCCGTGACTTCATTCCCACTAGACCACAGCCGAAACCCGCTAGCCGTCGAGGCGATACAGGCCTGAGCATGGAGATCATCGACAACATCAACCGGCTGCTCGGCGACGATCTGAAACAGCAGATCACGCCCGGGGCGAAGCTCAAGATCGCGGCGTCGTGTTTCTCGATCTATGCTTTCGAGGCACTCAAGACCGAGTTGGAAAACGTCGATTCCCTCCAGTTCATCTTCACCTCGCCTACATTCATACCAGCGGAAGCCACTGACCGCTTGAAGAAGGAGCATCGCGAATTTCACATTCCAAAGCTGGAGCGGGAACGCAGTCTCTACGGCAGCGAGTTCGAGGTTCGGCTTCGGAACGAATTGACCCAGAAGGCCATCGCCAAAGAGTGCGCTGACTGGATTCAGAAGAAAGCGGTCTTCCGCTCAAATAACGGACGGGCACCGATGCAGCAATTCGCGGGAATCCATGCGGAGGACAAGGAAGCAGTCTATCTCCCCCTTCACGGTTTCACCGCCGTTGATCTCGGTTACGAAAAAGGCAATGCCGTCTCGAATTTCGTGAACAGAATCGATGAGCAACCGCTCACCACGACCTACCTCTCGCTCTTCGATCAAATCTGGACTGATGCCGAAAAGCTTGAGGACGTAACCGCACTGCTCTGCGAGCACATTGCGTCGGTCTATCAGGAAAATTCACCGGAGCGCATCTACTTCATGATGCTCTACAACATCTTCAGCGAATTTCTGGAGGATATCAGCGCAGACGTCCTCCCCAACGACCGCACGGGATACCAGGATAGTCTCATCTGGAAAAAGCTCTTCAATTTCCAACGTGATGCCGCGACGGGCGTTATCAACAAGCTCGAAACCTACAACGGATGTATCCTTGCCGACTCCGTGGGCCTTGGAAAAACCTTCACCGCATTGGCGGTCATCAAATACTACGAGCTTCGCAATCGCTCGGTCCTCGTGCTCTGCCCGAAAAAGCTCGCGGACAACTGGCTCAATTACAACCGGAACCTCGTCACCAATCTTTTCGCCAAGGATCGGTTCAGCTACGACGTCCTCTGCCACACCGATTTGCTCCGCACGCGGGGCGAATCGCTCGGCATGCCGCTCAACCGCGTGAACTGGGGGAACTACGATCTCGTCGTCATCGACGAATCGCACAACTTCCGAAACAACGATGCATTCGAAGACCGCGAGACCCGGTATCAGCGCCTGATGAACCAGGTGATCAGGCAGGGTGTGAAGACCAAGGTTCTCATGCTCTCGGCCACCCCGGTCAACAACCGCTTCATCGACCTGCGGAATCAGCTGGCGTTGGCTTACGAGGGCGAGGCAGAGCAGCTTCAGTCGAAACTCCGATCAGAGAAAAACATCGACGAGATTTTCCGCCGGGCACAGGCAGCTTTCAATGCATGGTCAGCACTCCCGGCGGAGGAACGCACCGCGACAGCGATTCTCAACGCCCTCGACTTTGATTTCTTCGAGGTTTTGGACAGCGTGACGATTGCCCGTTCGCGCCGCCACATCACGACCTATTACGACACCTCGGACATCGGCACCTTCCCGGAGCGGCTGAAGCCGCTCTCCTTCCACTGCCCGCTCACCAATCGGTCAGACGTCATCGGGTTCAATGAAATCTTCGGTCGCCTGAGCACCCTTACACTGGCCCTCTACGCGCCACTGAGCTATGTCCAACCCAGCCGCCTCTCCCAATACGAGGACCTCTACGATCCTGATGCCGATATCGGTCATGGTAACCTGAAACAGTCCGGGCGCGAAAAGGGCATCCAGGCGCTGATGACGGTCAATCTGCTGAAGCGTCTCGAAAGCTCCGTCCATGCCTTCCGGCTCACGCTGAAGAGTCTCGCGGACAATCACCACCACACGCTGGCCAAAATCGCCGCGTTCAAGAAAACCGGGCGGAACGCCACCTTTGCCGACGTCTCCCCGGCATTTGCCGATGTCGAACCCGACGACGAGGCCGATTTCCCAACCCCCGACCCAGATGACGACGGGCAGATCGGCAACAAGGTCCAGATCAGCCTTTCCGACATGGATCTGCCGCGATGGGAGCAGGAATTACGGGCCGACCTCGCCATTATCGAAGACCTGCTGGCTGAAATGCGGAAGGTTACACCTTCCGACGATGCGAAGCTCCAGCACCTGAAGACCACCATCCTCAGCAAGCTGGCTTCTCCCATCAATCCGGGCAACCGCAAGGTGCTTCTCTTCACCGCTTTCGCCGACACGGCTGATTACCTCTACGATCACCTCGCACCTTTCCTCTTGGAAAAGGAGGACATCCACACTGGCAAGGTAACCGGAACGGAAAGCCCGAAGAGCACGCTCAAAAAGCACTACGACTTCCAGTCTCTGCTCACCCTGTTCTCGCCACGGTCCAAGGAGAAGGCCGCCATCCTGCCGAAAGAATCGGGCGAAATTGATCTCCTCATCGGGACGGATTGCATTTCCGAGGGGCAGAACCTCCAGGACTGCGATTACCTGATCAACTACGACATTCACTGGAACCCTGTCCGCATCATCCAGCGGTTCGGCCGCATCGACCGCATTGGGTCGCAGAACCGCTGCATCCAGTTGGTAAATTATTGGCCAGACATCACCCTCGACGAATACATCAACCTCAAGGAGCGAGTCGAAAACCGGATGGTCATTGCAGACGTAACGGCCACGGGAGACGACAACCCGCTTGATGCCAAAGCCAACGATGTCTCCTATCGTCGCGAGCAGCTCCGGCGGCTCCAGGAAGAAGTCATTGAGATGGAGGATCTCAAGACGGGAATTTCGATCACGGATCTGGGGTTGAACGATTTTCGGATGGACCTCGTGAACTACGTGAAGGCCCACGGCGACATCGCCAGCCTGCCGAATGGCATGCATGCCGTTGTTCCTGCCGCCCCGGAGCGTGGTCTTACTCCTGGCGTCATCTTTGCCCTCCGCAATCGCAACGAGGGCGTGAACATCAACCGGCAGAACCGGCTGCACCCGTATTACCTCGTCTATGTGGCCCAGAATGGCGAAATCGTCGTCAATCATACCGAGGCCAAGCGACTGCTCGATTTGGCCCGAGCCGCTTGCAAAGACCGGAGCGCACCCATCCCGGGGGTATATCAACCATTCAACCGTGCCACCCAGGATGGCCGTCGCATGGATGCCTACTCGGCCCTGCTCCAGAAGGGCATCCAGTCAATGATTGCCATCAAGGAGGAGAAGGACATCGATAGCCTCTTCTCCGGTGGCACGACCACCGCATTGTCGAACACCATCAACGGACTTGGAGATTTCGAGCTCATCGCCTTTCTCGTGGTTCATCCCCAAGAGTAATTCTGCATGTTCGCATACCCGAAACAGACTGAGTTCAACCGCGTGGTGCCGAAGACCAAAATCTACGCGCATGCCCGCGTCTCGAAGCGGGTAAAGGAACTCTTCGTGTCGCAGGTGGGCGAGATCATCTGGAAATACAAACTATCGCCGGAGACGATCAATCTCCCGGCACGCAACGGCATCCGGGAGATTCAGGTTTTCGACATTCACCTGAAATCCCCGGAAATCGACGACGCCGTGCTGGTCGCCATCGACAAGGCCATTCCGTTCCCATTGGTGAACCAGCTGATTTATGGCGATGCGATCCAGACCGAGGTTTCCTTCAAGCGTCCGAGTGAGGCAGATTCGTCAAAATGGGTCGTTGAAGCCCGATTCCGATCCGAGCAACGTTCTCTCGGCACGACTCGCGACGAGCTTCCAGTCGCCCTTGATCTGGCTGGGTTGTATGAACACATCATCCGTCGGCACATTCCGATTGCTGCTCGTAACGGCGAGAGCCTTGTTGAACACGTCGCCCGGTTCGGGGCATTGCAGTCAAAACAAAGGGAAAGACAGCAGCTCGAAGCACGTCTGGCGAAAGAAAAACAATTTAACCGGAAAGTGGAGATGAACACAGTGCTGCGCTCTCTTTGCCAGGAACTCGAACAAATCACCCGGTAAATACGTATGGATAAGCTCAAAATGCACACCCAAGACCTCACGGCAGAGAATATCGACAAACTCGCCGAACTGTTTCCGAATTGCGTGACGGAGGCTAAGGACGAGGCCAGCGGGACAATCACGCGAGCGATTGACTTTGACCAATTGCGTCAGGAACTCTCCGACCATATTGTCGAGGGGCCGCGTGAACGGTATCATCTTGATTGGCCGGGCAAGCGTGAGGCTTTGCTCGCCGCTAACGCGCCCATTGCAAAGACTCTTCGCCCGTGCCGCGAAGAAAGTGTGGATTTCGACACCACCAAGAACCTTTTCATTGAGGGCGATAACCTGGATGCACTCAAGCTGCTCCAGGAGACTTACCTCGGGAAGGTGAAGATGATCTACATCGACCCGCCATATAACACGGGCCATGACTTCATTTATGATGATGACTTTGCGCAGGACTCCGACGCTTACCTCCAGAAATCAAACCAAAAGGATCAAGCTGGCAATCGTCTGATTGCTAATACTGAAGCGAACGGTCGGTTCCATTCTGACTGGCTAACGATGCTGTATTCCCGGCTGCGTCTCGCAGTTAATCTGCTCGCAGACGACGGAGTTCTTTTCATCTCTGTAGACGACGGAGAGGTTTCGAATGCCCGTAAGGTATGCGATCAGGTATTCGGTGAAGAACAGTTTGCTGCTCAGATAATTTGGAAGAAGCGAAATACTCCACCGAACGACCGCGTAATCGGAGCCCAACACGACTATATCCTTGTCTATGCCAAGAGTCTCGAAGGAATTATGCTTCGACCTCGGAGCCCCGAGCAGATTGCAAGGTATAAGAATCCAGATAATCACCCAAAAGGCCCGTGGGTGGCTGGTGATCTTACCGCGAATGTCAAAGGAGGTAGGTATGTGGCATCATTATACTACCCAATCAAACATCCTAGAACTCAGGAGGAATTCTATCCCGCCAACAATGGCAATTGGCGCTTTAACAGAGAAAAGATACAACGGCTGCTGGACAATGATGAAATTTATTTCGGCCGCGATGACTCCGCTTCGCCAAAAGTGAAGCGCTTTCTTTGTGACGTCAAAGACGGAGCGACTTGGACTACGCTCTGGGATTTCGCACCACTCAATACGGAGGGCTCGCAAGAGATGGATCAAATCTTTGGCAGCAGCGTTGTGTTCGAGAATCCAAAACCCGTTGGTCTGTTGCGCCATATCTTGGAGGCAGGTTGTGGCCCCACTGGCATCGTGCTAGACTTCTTTGCCGGTTCGGCAACCACGGCTCATGCTGTGATGCTCCAGAATGCGACCGATGGCGGACGTCGCACCTTCATTATGGTTCAAGTTCCAGAACCGACAGCATCCGATTCCGAGGCATCCAAGAAAGGTTTCATAACTATTGCCGAACTAAGTAAGGAGCGCATCCGTCGTGTCGGATCTAAGATCAAAATAGAAAACGCCACCACTGCCACCTCGCTCGACATCGGCTTCCGTGTCCTGAAGATCGACACGTCGAATATGGCAGACGTGTATTATGCCCCGGACTCCGTGAAGCAAGCCGACCTCGTGGCACATACGGACAACATCAAACCCGACCGCACACCGGAGGATCTTCTTTTTCAGGTCCTTGTCGACTGGGGCGTGGACCTTGCTCTGCCCATCACACAGGAAGAGATTGCAGGCAAAACCGTGTTCTTCGTTGATGGTAACGCCCTTGTCGCATGCTTCGACTCGAAGGTCAGTGAAACCCTCGTGAAGGAACTGGCCAAACGGAAACCCCTCCGTGCCGTGTTTCGCGATAGCAGTTTCGACAGCGACAGCACGAAAATCAACGTCGAGCAGATTTTCAAGCTGCTCAGCCCAGAAACAGAAGTCAAATCCCTGTAAGCCATGAAGCTGAAATTTAAACAGCAAGGCTTCCAGACTGATGCGGTCAAAGCGGTAGCCGACTGCTTCGCCGGGCAACCGAAGATGAGCAGCACCAAGTATGCGATTGATCCAGGTCGGATGGCATCAGGCGAACCGACCCTGCTTCCCGGCATGGAATGCGAAGGCTTCGCCAACGCAAAGATCGCAATTCCACCTGCCCAGCTCCTTGAAAACCTCCAGGCGGTTCAGCGCCGTCAGGTGCTTCCCGTCTCTACCGAGCTGAAATCCACTGCGGTATGCGGGGTCAATCTCGACATCGAGATGGAGACCGGCACCGGCAAGACCTATTGCTACATCAAGACCATGTTCGAACTCCATCGGGAATACGGGTGGGGCAAGTTTATCGTCGTGGTTCCCAGCATCGCCATTCGCGAAGGCGTCCTGAAGTCCTTCGAAATCATGGCAGATCATTTTTTGGAGGAATACGGCAAGCGGGCTCGGTTCTTTGTCTACAACTCCAAGCAGCTCCACAATCTGGAGAGTTTTTCCTCCGACGCTGGGATCAACGTGATGATCATCAACGTGCAGGCGTTCAATGCCCGTGGTGAGGATGCGCGTCGCATTTACCTTGAGCTGGACGACTTCCAGTCCCGGAAGCCCATTGACGTAATCGCCAAGAACCGTCCGATCCTGATCCTCGACGAGCCCCAGAAGATGGAGGGCAAGGCGACGACGGAGAAGCTGGCGGAATTCGATCCGCTCATGATTCTCCGGTATTCCGCCACCCATAAGACCGAGCACAACAAGGTGTATCGGCTCGATGCCATCGACGCCTACAACCAGAAGTTGGTGAAGAAGATTGCGGTGCGGGGCATTACGGTGAAGGGCTTGGCAGGAACGAACGCTTACCTGTATCTGGAGTCGATACGTATCGCGACGACCAAACCGCCAGAGGCGCGAGCGGAGTTGGAGATTTTGCAGTCCAACGGGATCAAGCGCGTGCACCGGTTGCTTAAAAAGGGCGACGACCTGTTCGCCCTCTCGGACGGGCTGGATCAATATCGTGGTTTCGTGGTTTCCGACATCAACGCGATTGAAAACACGATCAGCTTTACCAACGGGGTTGTCATTGGCGCAGGCGAGGCCACTGGGGACGTGAACGAGGCATCCCTACGTCGCATTCAAATCCGCGAAGCCATTAAGGCACACTTTGAAAAGGAGAAGCTCCTGTTCGATCAGGGAATCAAGGTCCTGAGCCTCTTTTTTATTGATGAGGTGGCCAAATACCGCAGCTACGATGAGTCCGGTGAAGTGGCCGGTGAGTATGCCCGGATTTTCGAGGAGGAATACGACGGGCAACTGAATCAGGTCCTTACCCTCGAGGACACCCCATACAATCGGTATCTCAAGGGGATTCAGGCGGCGAAGACCCACAACGGCTACTTCTCCATCGACAAAAAGACGAAGCGTCTCGTCGACCCTTCAGTGAAAGCCCGAGGAGAAGGCGCGGGAGAAGCGGATGACGTGGACGCCTACGACCTGATCCTCCGGGATAAAGAGCGGCTTCTTACGTTCGAGGAACCTGTCCGTTTTCTGTTTTCGCACTCTGCCCTCCGGGAAGGATGGGACAATTCCAACGTCTTCGTCATTTGCACCCTCAAGCACAGTGACAACACCATCTCCCGCCGCCAGGAGGTAGGGCGCGGAATGCGGTTGGCGCGAAATCAGGCCGGTGACCGTATCGACGACCCGGCGATTGTTCATCAGGTGAATGTCCTGACCGTCGTGGCCAACGAGAGTTACAAGGATTTTGTTTCCGGGCTCCAGAGGGACATCAGCGCTTCGCTGTCCGCCCGGCCCAAACAAGCCAACGAGGAGTATTTCCGCGACAAGGTGCTGAAAACACCCACGGGTGACGTGAAGGTCACGCCGCAAATGGCAAAGCTGATTGAGCGCTACCTGGTGAAGAACGATTACTCAGACACCGACGAGCGGATCACCGAGGAATATCACAAAGCCAAAAAGGAGGGCACCGTCGCCCCCCTCCCTCTCGAGCTGGAGCCCTACAAAGAACAGGTGTTCCAGTTGATCGACACGGTATTCAGCGCGGCACAGCTTCCCGAGATCGAAGATGAGCGGAAGGGTAAGGTCAACCCGCTCAACTCCAACTTCGAAAAGAAGGAATTTCAGGAACTCTGGAGCCGGATCAATCGGAAGGCCATCTATGCGGTCGATTTTGAGACCGACGAACTCATCGCCAAGTGCATCAAGGCGCTAGACAAGGAATTGAAGGTCACCCCGCTTCAATACACCGTCATCGCCGGAGAGCAGAAGGACGAGGCCAAATACGAGGATGTAAAGCGCGGCGATGCGTTCCGGGTTCAGGAAACATCAACGGATAAATTGACCAGTTCGGCGGGCTCGCCCTTGAAAAAGGACCTGATCGCCAAGCTGGCGAAATCCACGCAACTGACCCGCCGCACCATTGCAACGATCCTGCGCGGTATCAACGTCGCCGTCTTCGGCCAGTATAAAGCTAACCCGGAGGACTTCCTCCTGAAGGCGGGCACCCTGATCAACGAACAGAAAGCCACCGTCATTGTCGAGCATCTGGCTTACAACCCGCTCGAAGAAACCCACACCATCGACATCTTTACCCAGGAGAAGAGAGAAGACCTCAGTAAGGGTTTTAAAGCCAATCGGCACATTTACGATTACGTCTTCACGGATTCCACCAACGAACGGACCTTCGTTGGGGAGCTCGATGCCAGTTCGGAAGTGGTGGTTTATGCCAAACTGCCCAAGAGCTTCCACATCCCGACCCCGGTCGGGAATTACAACCCCGATTGGGCCATCGCATTTCAATCCGGAAAAGTGAAGCACGTCTATTTCGTCGCAGAGACCAAAGGCTCGATGTCCTCAATGGACCTACGGAAGATCGAGGAGTCCAAGATCGAGTGCGCCCGCAAGTTTTTCGCCAAAATCGCCTCCGACCAGGTCAAATATGACGTGGTGAACAGCTACGGAAAGCTGATGGAATTGGTCCACTAATCGTCCGAAACACCATGTCCACCCAACGTTACACCGTCACACCACAACCAATTGATACGCTGCTCCACTGGATAAAAATCGGCGAAATTGCGATCCCGGAGATCCAGCGCCCTTTTGTCTGGGAGGCTACCAAGGTCCGTAATCTCCTCGATTCACTCTATCAGGGCTACCCAGTTGGATACCTCATCGCTTGGCGCGACCCAACCGTGAAATCGAAGGACGGGACCCTCTCCGCGGGCAAACGTATTCTGATCGACGGTCAGCAGCGAGTCACCGCGCTCATGGCGGCATTGCTTGGTCGAGAAGTGCTCACGAAGGATTACGAAACAGTCCGTATCCGCATCGCATTTCATCCCGGCGAGGAACGCTTTGAGGTCACAAATCCTGCGATTCAGAAGGATGCGTCGTGGATTCCCGATGTTTCTGATCTGTTCTCGCCCGAGGCCAAGCTGCTCCAGATCACGAAAGCCTACGCCACGGCCAACCCCGGAGTGGATGAGGACGTGCTTTTCGGAACTCTCGAAAAGCTGCGCAAGATCGTAAACAATCACGTTGGGATCATCGAATTGGCCGAGGATCTCGACATCGAAACCGTCACCGAAATCTTCATCCGCGTAAACTCAGCCGGAGCCGCGCTATCCCAAGCCGACTTCGCCATGTCCAAGATCGCGGCGAATGAAAGTTACGGCGGCAACGAGCTGCGAAAGGCCATTGATTATTTCTGCCACCTGGCGATAGCCCCGGATTTTTTCACTCGAATCCAATCGGGCGACAAGACGTTCGCAAAATCAGATTTCTTTCAGAAGATGGCGTGGATCAAGGACGTCAACGACGACCTCTACGATCCGTCCTACACCGACATGCTTCGGGTGGCCTTCACCTCTGAGTTCAAGCGCGGGAAGTTGCAGGATCTCGTAGCCCTACTCTCCGGTCGCAATTTCGAGACAAAGCAGTTCGAGGAGGAGGTCGCGGAAAAGTCCTTTGCCCGGCTGAGACAGGGGGTGATGAATTTCATGAACTTCACCCACTTCGACCGCTTCATCGTTTATATGCGCTCGGCGGGGTTCGCCAACAGCGATCTGATCGGTGGCCAGAACGCGGTCAACTTTGCTTACATCATATTCTTGAGGGGGCGGGCCGACAGCCTCCCGGCGGCGGAAATCGAGCGCCTGGTGCGTCGATGGTATGTCATGTCAGTCCTCACGGGCCGGTATTCGGGCAACCCGGAAACAGCGTTTGATTTCGACATCCGGCAAATCGACTCACAGGGCCTTTCGCAATACCTGAACGCGGTGATCGACGCACAAATGTCCGATGGGTTCTGGAACACCCTGCTGCCCCAGAACATGGACACGTCCTCGTCAAACAGCCCATACTTCCTCGTGTTCCAAGCGGCCCAGGCAAAACTGAACGACCGCGGGTTCCTCTCCCGGGACATCACGGTTCGCGATCTTGTTCTTAACCGCAGCGATGTGCATCACATCTTCCCTCGTAATCATCTGAAGAAACAAGGCCTGAGCCGGGGCCGATACAATCAAATCGCCAACTACGCAGTCACCCAGACGGAGATCAACATCGCTATCGGAGATCAAGACCCTGTGAAGTATTTTGATGAGTTGAACCAGCAATGCAACGGCGGTCCTTTGAAATATGGAGGGATCACGGACCGAGACGAGATGGAAGAAAATCTCCGCCATCACTGCATTCCTGGCGGTCTGACTGGTCCGTTCGAGGAATACGAAACATACCTCGTCGAACGACGCAAGCTGATGGCGGCACGGATCAAAGAGTATTTTGGGAAGCTCTGAACCCGGTTTTCAGAGCCTGCCAACAAACTTCAACACCACGACTACGGCGACAACGATCCCCGGAAGAGATGTTCCAATGGCAATCCACCGGATCGCCTTCTTCTCGAACTGGTCGAAGGTAAGCGTCCGGTGGAGCACCTCTGGTTGAAACCGCATAGGCGTCATAGATTTTTCTCTGACGCCTATGAACGAAGAAACCCAGATACTTAAAATCGACGAGCGTGGCAGGATATTGACCTC